>Ga0265298_10000991_pt1 | contig 42095 bp, 53 predicted proteins | sample AusTroGonzalo_MG_3_FD_193486 | JGI IMG/M metagenome (GOLD analysis project Ga0265298, IMG submission 193486) | Bovine rumen microbial communities from tropical cattle in Woodstock, Queensland, Australia - Gonzalo_01 | ecosystem: Host-associated > Mammals > Digestive system > Stomach > Rumen ... | reverse complement strand
GTTTTAAGGCTTTTTGACCCGCTACACCTTCCCGGCTGGCAGTACCTCCCCCCGGGGGGGGGCTTTCACATGAGTTAAATGCAACTGAGTTGCATTAACACACCGACAATGGCATTCACCCCACTTAAAAACCCCACGATATGGGGAGAACCCCGTTTTAAACCCCACTCAAAAAGTGGCTCGCCCCTAGGTTTTATGCGGTTGCGCCCCAAAACCCTGAAAAACCCCACGGTATGGGGATAGCCTCGCGCGCGCGTACTACGCATAAAATACTTTAATAGACTTTTAATTTATATTATAATACTATATTTTATATACTAGCACCCTAAACCATACCCCATGGGGTTTTTCGGGGTTTTGGGGTTTTCCCAGATAAATCAAATACTTATGGCGGGGTTTTCTGACGGGGTGCAAAATGGGGACGGGGTTTTTTCTGCCGTCCCCAATTTTTTTGCCAGCGTGTAAAAAAAATTATTGACATGATTTTAAAAGTTTGCTAAATAGGGTTTTGTAAGGGCAATGTGGCCCTGATTTAAAAAGGAGCAAAACGATGCTAGACTTGACTGGAAAAGAAATTAAAGCTGGGATGGTGGTGGTAATCCGCGGTGCGTGGTCGAAATCAGATAACGGAAAATTCCTTGTAGAACGTGTGTACCGTGACGGCGGTTTCTGGATGAAAAAGCTAGGTGCAAAAGGCCAGCTTCTTAAAGATGCAGGCCGCGGCTGGCCGCTAAAATGCTATGCTAACGACTGGAAGACCTGCTACAAAATCGACGCGCATAATGAATCTAATGCAACGGTTGAAGTCGTCAGCGACACCTGGACAGCCCCCGAGGTCAAACCCGTTAGCAATGAAATTCGTCTCACTGTGAACGGGATTTACAAAGGCGAACACTACGCACCTTGCTATTACCGCTATGATGAAAAGACGGGCGAAGTCACGATTTACGCGAAAAATTACGGCCGTTCAGAAATCCCGCGTGAAATGGGGCCCGTCCGAAATGAGACAGATACTATGACAGACTACTTCGACACAGACAGCCTCGACTTACATCCCGGCGATGCTTGGTACGATAAAGTGAAGGCTGTCGCGGTAAAAAGCACTATCAAAGACCTAAAACACCGGATAGCCCGGCTAGAAAAAGGTTTGGAAAAGCCCGCAACCGCAACCCATAGACAAATCGGCCTGGATGAGCTTTGTGAATGCGAACGAAGATTGGCAAAATTGACGGCCTAACAATCACGTGCTGCCGCAAGGCAGCGCGCATTTTGAACGATTATGAAAATCGACCTTTACAAACTTTGCTGGGTGACGTATAAGTACCCACGCCGACGCGGTTCGAAACGCGATGTGCCGACCAGGTTCGCTCTTTTTCCCGGTCGGCACCCTCGGCACCACAATCGAAGCACAAAAAGGGCCACGGAAAAGGGCGAAAACAATGTATATTCCAGAGCATTTTAAGCGACTCACGGCGATTCGATTTGAGACCTGCCGCAAGCGAAATGCGCCCACATGCGCGACGCTGTGGGGCTATCTTGACGCCGTTGTGAATGGCGGGCGTCTGCCAGCAGAAAAGACCGACGCACCGGCCTGGGCACTGTGTAACGACACAGGGGACAGCACAGGTACGCCGAACGGGCTGATTCAACTGGACTTTGATGCCGTCGCGGATGTTGAAGAGCTGCGGGCGCGACTTATCGAGTACGGCGGTTTTCTGGCCGTGATAAAGACTTTCAGCGGCTCCGGGCTGGTAGCCCTAGGGTATGCCGGTAAGCGAATAGCAAGTGACAGTGAGCTAATAGAACGGCTCATTTACACGCCGCTTCGTGTGTTTCTATCTGGGCACGGACTTGAAGACGGTCGTGCATATAAGCTGGACAAGGCGTGCGCTAAGCCGTGTCAGCTGCGATTTGAGACCCGTGACCGGGATGCTTATGTGGCACCGAGCCCCTGCGTTTTGGCCTGTGATTGGGAGTCGGATGCGCTCAGTAGGCATCCGATAGCGGTACTGGCAGAGGCGTTCCGTCCGGCGGAGCCTTGCAGCCCTGCGGGACTCGCCGCGGCAATCTCCGCCGTCGGGATGGCTGCTGACGTTAAGAGCGCGATGTATGGCGGAGCCAGTGAGTATCCCGCCCGCGCTTTTTGCGTGATTGTAGGGCCGCCTGGAAGCCAGAAAACGACGCTTCTTGACGCCGTTCAGGATGCGGCCAGGCAGATAGGCGTGACCGTAAGCGATCCCAAAAACGCACCGACCCTACGCGAGCATATCATGCTATGCGGATGTGATGAGGTAGTGGAGACGAGTATCGGTGATAACGGTAAGGTTAAGACCGAAAAAAAGCGCATCGAACGCACCGGAACGCCTGCGGATCCGTTACTCGTCGTTATCGACGAGGCCGGGCAACGTCTCAAGTCCAGGGTTCAGGATGAGTCCTGTGGATCTATGGCGGCCATGCTGCGTCAGTGCAACGGCGCGAGGATAACCCTGGAAAGTACTGTGAAGCAAGACCGGAAGGGCTCATATAGAGTACCGGCGCACGTAACCGCACTGCTAGCAACGACGCCCTCCCAGTGGGCAGATTATCTTTCTGGCACATCGCAGGACAACGGTGAAACACGACGAATGATTGAACTCTGGCAGGACGCCGCGCCGTGCGATATGTTCGCGGGCGTAAGCGACAAGCCTGACCTTGATACCGCTGGGGAAATACTGCACCGACTCCATGAACTGGCCGAGCTTTGGCGTGATGCGGGTACCGTTTTCATCCCTGCGCCGGATGCCCGTGCGGCTTTTAGAACAGCGCGTGAACAGCTGATTTCTGCGGGCGCAGACGCACCGACCGCAGACAGCCTCATCATGTGTTACTCGACGCTTTTGGCTGCGCTGCGTGCGGCCTTTGACGGCAAGGCTGGGGAAATCCGGGCGGGTGACCTGGCCGCAGCGATGGCTATTCTGCGGCTGGTATTTGCGGCAAGGGACAAGATCGGGGCTGAATGCGAGCGGAAGACCGCCGCACAGTACAAGCCCGATAGCGCGATATGGGGTGAGATCGTCGGGTGGCTTGAGAAATCCCCACGCCGGGATAAAATTTTGGAAAAAATTACGCGCAGACCGCCCGCATATCGCCGAGTGTTCGATGAAATGCTTTCGCAAAAAGCCCTTGTCTCATGCAAGGATGAAGCATCAGGAAAGTATGTCTTGCGCCAGGCAAGCCCGGAAGAAATAGCGAAAAGCGAGGCACAGCGGGACGCCCGGACGGCGGCCATTGACGCAGAAGCGAAACAAATCCAGGCCTCACAAGTCCCCTACGCAGACTGCACAGACGACGAAAAAGAAAATCGCGTTCTGGCTTACATCACGCGGTGGCGCGGTGATAATGCGCTGGTCGAAGGAAACAGAAACATCGCATTAAACAAATTGGCGTACTCGCTCCAGGGCGCGGGGATGTGGGACGGCATAGCCCGGCAAATTTTTGAGCTAGTCGCGGCAAATTCAGGGTTGGGAAGCGCGGAAATCCGTGTACTTATGCGGGAAAGAAAAAAAAGCAAAAATAATTGAATTCTTTTATTGACATGATTTTAAAAGTTTGCTAAATAGGGTCTTGCAAGGGCGATGGAGCCCAACCCAAAAAGGAGCAAAACGATGAAAGCAACGAAAATTTACAGTGATAACTGCGAAGCCCTCACGACCGCTATCAACGCCGCTGAGGGAAAAGCGACCGCCAGAACGTTGAATCCAGATTTCGTTTCCGTACGGCTACGTGATGCCGAGGAGGTGCTACGCTGGCCGTCCAAAAAAGCACTCAAGGGCACGCGGGTGCTCGTCCACGCCAGTACGGAGAAGCTGCCGAGCACCTATGCATTCCGAGCTGAGAGCACGCAGGCCCTTTTCGAGCATGACGGAAAGGGCTGGTATTTCATTGAGGCTAAGCGCGGCACGCTTCGCCAGTCGTCAGATAGATCAAAGCGCGGCCTCGAAATTTACGCAAGCGACGCGGCTAAGGAGCATATGCTGTCCTCAATACGCTTCTGCTAGGATTACATGAAAAGGAGAATAAATCGATGAAAGAAAAGGCTAAATTAGGCCGCCCGGAGGCCATCCATCCGGGGGAACGCTACGGAATGCTGGTCGTCGTTCGTCGCGAGGCCGACGGCCCCCGCAGGCAATGCCGATATCTCTGCCACTGTGACTGTGGAACCGACATCATCGTGCTGGGTGGTTCGTTACGCACCGGAAAAACCCGCTCGTGCGGCTGCCTGCGCCGCGAGCGGATGCGCGCTGCGGCAAGGGCCGCAAAGGCCGCTCAGGATCTTATTTTGGGGGGCGAGCAATGAAACTTAATGCAGGACTGAAAGACTTAACCCGCGCCGTCGTACTGTGCGACCATCGGTGGACGGATGGCTCGGCAAGTGCTATCGATTCTATTTTCTTTGAGGCCGCTGGGGGTACTTTGCGAGTGTCGTCCGTTACGACGTACATGGATTGTATAGAGCTATCCGTTACAATCCCGGCAGAGGTCAAAGAAGCGGGTCGATGCGCGATAAATCGAAAGAAATTCGCGGGTTTTCTTAAAAAATACACCGGAAACCCAGACGTATCTATTGAGGCGTCCCAAGCGAAAGAATGCGCCGAGATTACTATTGATGGCGTAAAACTTCGCGTAGTTAGCTACCCTACTGATTTTGAACTCTTGGATGAATTTCGGGAAAAATTCTCGTTTGAGCCGCAGGAGTTCCGGGGCGTTCTGGACTTGCGGAAAGCGAAAATCCTGTGCTCAGGCATCCCAAAAAGGGGATTAAGCAGCTTAAGCACTATCATCCAAGCCGGATGCGGAAAGCTGCTATACGCAGAGCCTACCACGTTACAGGCTATCGACGCATTTGCCGGCGTAGGAACGCATAATATACCGACTGAAGCTGTGCGACTGGCCGTGGAGGCAGACGGTGATTGCCTGGAGCTGGTTACGGATTCCGCAGGGAACGGGATTTTATTCAGCGTAGACCGTGCATACAGCGTGGCCTTCTACGCGCCGTATACTGACGCACCGAACGCCGAGCGGATTATTGCGCAGCTTAGGGACACTGATCCTGCGGTCGTTATGAAGACCGCCGACGTTAAGATCGCGCTCAAACAGCTAAGGCCCTTCACTACTAGAAAAGGCGCAGGTGACATTATTCTGCGCGTGAATAACGACAGAGCCGTTTGGTTGACTTATGAATGCACGCACTGCGACAACAACTATGCAAAAGTTGCCGCAGCTGAATATTTCCATGATTGCAACAGTACCCAGTCAATGCAGTTATGCTTCGATTTCAAGCAGCTCAAAACAGCAATCAACAAGGAAACCGCAGAATCTATAACGATATTTGATCATGCCGAAGTTATACAAATAAAAGGCGACGATCTTTCAATAGTCGTTGCTAAGTATAAGACGCTCCCCCGATGGTCTGAGGAAGTGTCGTGCATACCGGCATCATGCTGGGAATTTCAAACCGCCCAACGCGGGCAAAAGTGAGGTATTATGAGTATTACAGTCAAGTTAAGAAACGTCCGCATTACTTTTCCACACCTGGGGGTTCCCGATAAATACGGGAAGTTTTCCGTCGGTGTACTTGTTGAGAAAGGAAGCGAGGCCTATAAAAAGTTAATGGCCAAGCTCCGCGAAGCATGGGCCGAGGCTGCGGATTCCTACGGTAAATCGGTTTTCGAGAATAACCCGACCGAGGCCAGGTTACTGCGTGCCGCATACATCAAGGTCGGGGGCGGTGAAGACGCAAAGGGTCGCCCGCTTCCTGAGTGGATGAACGGATGTGTTAGCTTCGGCGCGCGGGACAGTAAACCACCCGTCGTTGTTGACGGCAATCTTGAGCCGGTTAGCGCGACCGACCCGGATTTACTCTATACGGGGCAGCGTTGTCATGTGAGCTTCGACCTGGTTCCGTTCAATAACCAAGAAATGCACAATTCTGGCTTCAGCCGTTATTTACGGTCGGTCGTTGTCTTGGGCGGCGGGGAAAAAATCATCACACAGAGCGGCCAATTCACAGATGCCGTCGATGAATGGAGCGAGGAGGATTAAATCATGGATTTCACAATCAAAATCGACATCACAGAACGCCTTGAAAAGTCTCTTCAGGCTCTTACTACGGCGATATTCAATGCCCGCGTTTTTCCAACGCCTGAAGAATGCCGATCAAAGTATTTTGCAGACCCGGAGGCTGGATGTATAAGCCAAGAGAAGGCCGAAAATTTGCCCGTAGAGACGCCCGAGGAACCCGCCCCGATAATTGCCCCACCCGTGCCAGAAAACGTGCCAGAGGCTAAATCTGAGCGGCCAATGGATGAAAAACCGGAGGCCGTCGAGGCTCCAGCGCAAAACGACAACACCGAGCCGGAGCCACCAAAGGCGTCTGAGAAAAAGCCCACTAAAAAGCGTACATCTAAAAAAGCCGAAAATTTGCCCGCAGAGACGCCCAAAGAGCCTGTCCCTATAAATACCCCAGTTGAGTCGGAAAATGCGCCACAGGCGAAATCTGAGCAACCAGCGGACGCAGAACCGGAACAGTCCGAACTGAAGGCGTCCGACGATGATCCTATGTGCGGTATGACGGTCATGGAAGCAATGCAGGCAGTTATGGACGAAATCAGCGAAAAGGGGCTGGATATGGCCGATGTCAATGCCCGTGTGCGAGCCCGCGCCGCTGAAGCTGGAATTGTCTATTCAAGCATTATCTGCATGATTAAGGCCATTGGATATAAAGAAACCCGCCGCGTTGCGTTAGGCGAGAAATAATAGCGACACGCCCGCAGAAATGCGGGCTAATTTGGAGATTTACCATGTCAGAAAAAAAGAGCATTTTTTCGTTGTCCCCGTCTGCCGCAGCTCGTTGGATTGCCTGTCCGGGGTCTGAATACATCGTCCGGCAGCTCCCCCGACTGCCATCCACGCCCGCCGCCGAAGAGGGTACGCTTGCACACGAGTTCGCCGCTTGGATGCTGGCCGGTACGTTGCGTGATGCCCTCGGGGTTGAGCCTGTAGCGGGTATGCCTAAGGAACCCGAGCAAGCCCTCGCGACTGATGAGATGCTAAGCGCGGCGCAGATCTATGCGGATTCGGTCGTGTCCAAGGTCTGCGAAGTATTTGGGGGGCACATTTTCCCGTGCGACAACAGAGATTGCTTCGCTTGGGCGGTCGAATACCCGTGCGAATACGAATCTGCGGGCGTCAAATTTAAGGGCCGTCTAGATTTCTGCGCGACGGCCCGAAACGTCGCGATTATGGTAGCTGATTTTAAGTATGGCGGCGAGGCTGTGCCGACTAAAGACAATCCGCAACTGTTGACCTATGCGATTTGTCTGGCCGATCAATGCCTGCAGCACGGCTACAAACTTCCACCCAAAATCATTATCGGAATCATTCAACCGCGTTCCGAAATAACCGATTTCGGGGAATATGGCGCGGTCTGGTATAAGTACGAGACTGCGGATTTCATAAAGAAGTCAAAAGAAATCAAAGCTGCCGCTAAAACAGCGTGCAACGCGGACAATATGACCGAACGGGCAACCGGTATGCATTGCAAATACTGCGCAGCCCGGTCGGTATGCCGTGCGGCGATAGGCGAAAAGCTACTACTGGCTGCAATCGCTGCAGGTGAATCACAGATGGCCGAGGATGCTAACGACGCGCAAATTGGTGCCTGGTTGGATGCGCTCAAAGAAATCGAAAACGCACGGGACGACCTTGTTCGAATCGCAAAGGCACGCATTCAGAACGGCGAACAAATACCCGGCTGGCGTCTTCAGTTTCGAAAGTCCCGACAGTGGAACGAAGAAATCCGGGACGCGGGAACTGTATATGAACAAGCGACTTTGCTTGCGAAACGCTTAAATGCAGATACCGTCGATTTCATTTCGCAGTCGCTGAAAAGCCCAACACAGGTGGCAAAGACGATGCCGAAGGAAGTACTCGCTCCGGTTATTGAAGAAATTACAACCACCGCTTTAGTTGCTGGAGGTGCAAAATGAGCTTTTGGCACAGTAAACGTATTGAACCTATTGATTTATGCGGCTTTGATGACGGCGATATTGTTATCCTCCTAACTTCCCAACGTAATATCGTCCTTGCCGATGTATCGCACGACTGGCATTTAGCAACAATGACTGACCCGAGTACCGGCGAAGAATATACAGACGAGATTTGCGAGTATTATCTAAAAGAATATGGAGGATATGATTCGGTTGATACGAAAGATATTCTATGTTGGGCATTAATGAGCGATTTGTACAAATTTCTCCCAGCAGAGTTTGCACTTGATGGCTCCCCTGGCATAGCATTCGTCGTAACGTACAAACGTGGCGGAAAGACAGAAAGACGCTTATTCTACGAAAGAGAAGACGTACGTCAATTCTTAGAATCGTGTAGGGAACATCAGGAACCGGAAATAGAGTTAGATAACCAGCCTATTGAATCCTTCTACATGGATAAATGCGTGTTTGGATGATCTCGAGAAGGTGGAAGACTTATGCGATACGTAGTTGACATTGAAACAACAAGCGCGTGCGACCTTGCGGCCTGCGGCGCGGCGAAATACGCAAAAGACGAGTCAACGAGCATTCTGTGCATCGCCTGGGCAGATGCAGACTCCGACAGTGAGCCACGACTGTGGGACTGCCACTTCGGCGGTTTTTCGCAAGTCCTGCAGGGCGTACTCGAAACGCTGCTGGCCGCAGATCTACTCATTGCGCACAATGCCGCGTTTGAGCGGGCGTGTTTGCGCCGGTATGATGACCGGTTCGCCGATCCTAGCCGATGGGCGGATAGTGCCATGCTCTGCGGCGCGGCAGGGCGTCCGCACGCGCTGCGGGAGGCATGCTATTCTCTCGGCCTTCCGGAAAGCCTCGAAAAAGATGCACGAGGGAAACGCCTGCTTAATATGTTCAGCATCCAATCCTCCAAGCTCTACATCGGGAAACCAGATGCGAACCCTTCGGCATTTGCCGAGCTCTGCGAGTATTGCCGTCAGGACGTGCGGGCTGAGCGGGCAATCTGGCGAGCTCTTGCGCCGCGATTTTATGATTCACTACTTCGCAGGCAATGGCGGATGGATTGCATGATAGACGACGCCGGAATACCGATTGATCTCGAAGAAATACGGGGCGCGAAGGCAATCTATGAGTATTTGCAGGAAGAAGCAGAATGTGCCGCGCAGGAACTAACCGGCGGTGTACCTCTGCGGTCTACCGTCGGCCTTCGCAAATGGACAGCAGAGCAGGGGTGGCCGCTGGACAGCTTCGCACGCGCTGCAGTGGATGAAGCCTTATCCAATCAGGTTTCATGCGATACCTTCCCGAAAGTCGCAGAACTCTTACGCCTTCGCAAAACCGTTGCGGGAACAGCGGGCAAGAAATTTGAAGCGTTTATTGGCCGTTGCGAGGATGACGGACGCGCCCGTGGCACGCTTGCGGCGCGGGTAGCCCATACGGGACGCTATGCAGGACGTGGAATCCAACCTCAGAATTTGCCCCGTGGGCTTGTCGAGTCTGCTTTGCTGACGTTTACACGCCGTGCGGCCAGACTCGGCGCGACTGACCTCCGAAACGGCGTCGAGATGATGCACCTCATAGCGGACGGCCAGGAATGCGACGCGCTGGCAAGCCTGTGTCGTGACTGCGTTGCCGCGCCCGAAGGTAAATGCTTTGTCGTGGCTGATTATTCCGCCGTCGAGGCGCGTGTTTTGGCCTGGCTTGCGGGCGAGGGCTGGGTCAATGATATTTTTGCAGGTGACGGAAAAATTTATGAACGTACAGCGGCGAAAATGTACAGGAAGGCCGTAGACAGCATCGACAAGCACGAGCGGATGGCCGGGAAGATCGCAACGCTTGCCCTCGGGTACGGCGGCGGCGTCGGGGCACTGCAACGCTTTGCGGAGGCCTATGGCGTAGCCTGGACGGATGAACAGGCACAGGGGATTGTTGACACGTGGCGCGGTAGCCGCCCGAAAACACTTGCGCTATGGAAATCGCTAAACGAGGCCTTCTTCCGTGCCGCAGTGGATGAGCCCACCTCGAAAGCTGTACAGGTTGTGCGAGTCGGGAGCGGTCGGCTTGTCAGGCTCGCCCGCGTTGTCATATCCGGACGGCCTGCGCTTACGATGGAGCTACCGAGTGGACGGAAGATAGTTTACTGGGATCCGGTAGTTGATCCAGAAAACGGAGAGATTGCCATCGAGACATACGGAACGGCCAATTCGTCGATCCCAGCGAAGGCGAAAAATGCAGGCATGACCCGCGTCTATGGCGGGCTTTTGGCTGAGAATTTGACGCAATCCGTCGCATTCGATTTGCTCTTGGGTGCGATGCTGGAAATTCAGGAAACGCGCTCGGACGTTTGTCAAATCATCATGCACGTTCACGACGAAATTGTTGTTGAATGCCGCGAAGATTCAGCGGACTTTGTTTCCACGTGCGTCCGTCGTGCGATGGAGCGCGTACCGGTATGGGGTGCAGGTCTGCATCTTAACGCAGAACCGGAAATCATGCGGAGGTATAAGAAATGAAAATACTACCGACAGATAAGCAAATCAATTTCATAAGAACCGCGAGCAGGAAACCCACGGGCTAAAGCCCGTGGGAGGAATGCGAGCAACCAAACTACCCTTGATTCTCTATGTAATGTCTAGCTGTTTCGGTAGAAATTTCTCCAACACTACAAGCAAAATATCCATCAGACCAGAATATGTGCTTTTTCCAATATCTATGACGCAGAAAACAATAGAAATTTTGCCACAATTCCCATGTAGTCTCTTGTTTCAGGCAATGCACTATGTCTGAAACCCTCTCAGTGGCATCATAATTCAAGAGTAAGTGAATGTGATCTCTATCTGTTTCCATAGCCACAATCTCCCACTCATGTTTCAAGCACAGTTCAGTAATCTTTTCCTTAACACAAGTATCCAACCCAGCGACTAAATTAGGTCGTCTATATTTGGTTACGAAAATCAGATGTACTTTTAGGTTGAACTTCCTGCGGTTTTTGCTCGTGTATCGTTTGATCATTTTTACCTCTCAACACTTGACTTTCAACAAATTTGATTTTACTATCTACACTAATGAAAGTCAATCTGTTTGACTTTCTTTTTGAGGTAGAAAGATGTCTAAGTTCGTTGTCACAGCTAAGGTTCAGATACACTCAGAACGGTCAGTTCGTAAAATACTTGACCGTTCAATGGTGCAGTATTCCCTTGCTTGTGACAGAATTGCGGCTTATTGCTTTGAAAACAAATGCCTCAAACGAGAAACAATCCATAATGACCTTTATGAAGAATTGCGTGACAAATTTGGTCTAAAATCTCAGATGGCTTGCTCTGCCATTATTACAGTGATAGCCAAATACAAGACAATCCTTGCAGAAGAGCATCAATGGATTCAGCCGAAATTCAGAAAACCTCAATTAGACCTTGTGTGGAATAGGGATTATTCTCTTGTTCAGGGCGTTTTCAGCGTAAATACTTTGGACGGTAGAATTAAAGCTCCATTCGACATTAAAGGAATGGAACAGTATTTCGACAAAGACAGATTCAAGTTCGGTACAGCCAGACTTGTTTGCTCAAAACGTAAATACTACCTACATATCCCAGTCACATCAGAAGTTGAGGATTGTGAGGTTTCTGAAATTTGCAACGTGGTTGGCATTGACCGTGGTATAAATTTCTTAGCAGTAAGTTATGATTCCAAAGGTAAATCCACATTCTTTGACGGAGGAAAAGTAAAGCACAAAAGGGCACAGTACAAAGAATTAAGAACAGAACTTCAAAAACGGGGTACATCATCAAGTAGAAGACGTTTGAAGAAGATTGGGCAACGAGAAAACCGTTGGATGAACGATGTAAACCATTGCGTATCGAAGGCACTCGTTACTAATAATCCTTCAAAGACTTTATTTGTGCTTGAAAACTTGAAAGGGATTCGTGGTGCAACGGAAAAGGTCAAAAGAAAAGACCGTTATGTTTCAGTGAGTTGGTCTTATTATGACCTTGAACAAAAGCTGAAATACAAGGCACAACGAAACTCCTGTTTGGTAATCAATGCTGACCCACGCTATACAAGCCAGTGTTGCCCGAAATGTGGGCATATTGAAAAGTCAAATAGAGACAAGAAGCTCCATTGTTTCTGTTGTAAGAATTGTGGTTATCGTTCAAATGATGACCGTATTGGAGCAATGAATCTGTTTAATATTGGTCTGAACTGGATTAAAGAGCAGACAGAATGTTCGGAGAGTATATCTCTTCAAACAGGGGTGCAGTCAATCACCCAACGATGTAACGACAGCCAGCACTCTGAAAAGAAAGTTGGTAAAAAACGTAGTAGAGCTTCAAAAACTCGATCAAGAGCTACGGGTCAGTTACAAGCCAACCGCCTTTAGGCGGTTGGTAGTTGACCCGGATTATAGAGAACACCTTGGATAAAAAATTCAAAGGGAGAACTAAGGACGAGGCGCGGGAATGGATCTCGCGTAAATCTTTTAAAAGGGCAGATTAACGACATGGCGAGAATCTTAACCCCTGATCAGTGCGAGGTGATCGCACAGATAATCGACCGACCAAAGCTCGCCCTGTGGGCAGATATGGGCGCGGGGAAGACGGCTATCACGCTCCACGCAATCGCCGAGCTATATAGGCTCGGCCTGATTAAGCGTGCGGTGGTTGTCGCGCCCCGTGCCGTCGCGGATTCCACGTGGGGGCAGGAATGTGCGCTTTGGCCGCATACTTCACACATGAGAGTTGTGACACTTCGGGGGGACGCCCGGACGCGGAAGTTACAGGCGGCGCAACCCGCTGAAATCTACTGCATAGGCCGTGATGCACTGGCCGTACCGGGAGCCCGCCGGGGGTGTATTGCAAGCCCCGATCTGCTGTCCCTAGCCGCCTGTCCGGAACAAACGCTTCTGGTAGTAGATGAGGCGTCCAGCATAAAGAACAGCCAGTCCTCGCGTTTCCGTGCGCTGGCCTGGTTCCCCTGGGGGCGCGTCTTAGAGCTGACCGGGACACCCGCGCCGCAGGGGATCGCCGATATCTGGCCGCAGATTTATCTACTCGACCGGGGGTTGTCCTTAGGAAAAACGATAACCGCTTTCCGTCTGCGCTACATGCGCCGCAAAGCCTGCGGTTTTGGCTTCGAGGAAGTTCCAGGCGCAAGGGATACGGTCTTGGCTGCGGTTCGACATCTTGTCCTGCGCCTTGAAGCACCGCCTCCGTGCGCCGTATCTTACCGGGATATCTACGCTGACATGAGCCTCGCCGAGATGGAGCAATACAGGCGATTCAAGCGTGATATGGTGACAGAGCTGCAAGGGAAAGAAATCACCGCAGTTTCCGCCGGTGCGCTTGTCTGCAAGCTCGCGGCATGGGCTAGCGGCGGGCTGTATTGGCACGACGAAGACCGCGCAACCCTACGCCCGCACTACAGAAAGCGTGAAAAGCTGACGCAATTATTGCAATGCGAGTGCGGTACGCATCTCGTTTTCTATTGGTTCAACTTCTCGGTTGATGACATAAAGGCGGCTGCGCGAGCGGCGAAAAAGAGCTTCGCGCTTTTCGATGCAAAGCATCCGGAGATTGTGACAGCATGGAACGCCGGGCAAATCGACGTTTTGGCAGCGCATCCGCAGTCTGCCGGGATGGGCCTGAATCTACAAGCCGGAGGGCACAAAATCGTGTGGCTCACATGCCCATGGAGCTCGGAGCTTTGGCTACAGGCGGTTGCACGCCTCGCTCGCCGGGGGCAGTCGCATGATGTGGAGGTGACCCGTATCGTCGTCCCCGGGACAATTGACGAAAGAATTTCTCATGTTTTGGGTGGTAAAATCGACGCCCAAAAACTGATATTGGACGAATTTAGAGGAGTTTAAACATGACTAGGTATCAACTATTATCGCTCGCCGTATGCTTATCAATCTGCCCAGCAACAGCTAATGCGGGAGAAATCACGGACTGGTTACCGGTATTCTGAAACGCCCACACCTAAGATTGCTGTATGGGGCGATGTATGTATCAGACTCGGACTTAGCACTAGGTAGCAAATCCGGAAAATCGTGGAAGCATACTGTTGCAGCTGAATTTGAAATAAAATTTTAAAAAAGTTATTTGACACGAAAATAATTGTATGCTAAACATGGCCTTGCAAGGGCAATGGAGCCCTGCGGTAAAGAGGAGCAAAAAATGAACAGCTACATCAAAGAAAATTTCGACACCGGTTTTCTTAACCCGCAGATAAATTTCGCGCTATTCTGCCTGTCTTTTATTTTCGCGGCATTTGCATTTGTCTGGGAGGTGTTAGTATGAAAGCACCCGAGATATCACAGGTAGGTAATGGACATCCATACTGTTCGTCGTCCAGACGCGGTAGTCAGCCAGAATGGATCGTCCTGCATTACACCGGATGCCCCAACGTCCGGGGGGAGGTGATCTCCCGTCGGTTTGCCCGGCAGAGCATACCGGCAAATGACAAGGGAACATCCGCACATTTTGTCGTGGATGGCGAAAAAATTTGGCAGTGCGTTTCGCTGGATCTGGCCGCTTGGCATGTCGGAAACGGCCAGCCGAACGAGTGCTATGAAAATTGCGGCCATGCGGAACTTTGGCACAAACATCACAAAAGATTTCGCGGAAATCGAAACTCCATCGGAATTGAGCTGTGCGTGCTGAAGCTCGGGAAGAGCAAACGCGCCGAAGATACCGACTGGTTTTTCGATGACCGGACTGTCGAAACTGCGGCGCATTTAGTCGCGTGGCTGCTTTTCCGGTATGGCTTGACCCTCGACAGCGTCCTGCGTCACTATGACGCCACTGGAAAGCCCTGCCCTAGGCCGTTTGTTACACGGCTACAGGATGCGTCACAGAAATATGAGGCCGCGTGGACGGCCTTCCTGGCTCGCGTCTGGGAATTAGTGGCCACCGTGCACGATTGCCGTCAAGATGAACCGGAGGCTAGCAAATGACAACGCCTGAGCACACCGTAGCCAAAGCCCTTTTGGATTGCGCTAAAAGGCGCGGGTTGTTCATCCGTAAATGCCGTTGGGAAGGGCGTGCGGGTGCGCCCGACTATATAATTCTGGCCAAAGGCCGCGCATTTTTCGTCGAGACAAAGGCGCGGGGCGAAAAACCCCGTAAAAGCCAGGTAGCCGAGTTTGCCAAGATCTGTGAGACCGGATGCACCGTACAAGTTGTGGATTCCGCCGAAAGCGCGGCTCAGGCTGTGGAGGTTATATGTACCTGAAAGTTATTGCTTTTCTCATTGCAACGCATGGAAACAAAGCGGGAAATCCAGGACCTACTTTTAGAGAGAATGAAATATGGCAAAGAAAAAAGTGACGCGTGAGCAGGTTTATAAGTTGCTACGCAAAGCTGATAATGCAATTTGGGACTTAAGGTATAAGGCTGAAAAGTACGTGAAAGAAAATGACGGACTACCTGACGATTGCTGTACAGACTTAAGTACGTTGCATGACGATCTGTTTAACATAATTCTGGAGTATTTTGAGGATTTGTACCGCGCCGAGGAGGAATAACGGTGAAAATTTTACTTACCCTCATATTTGCCATTATTTTGCCCTCCGTCGCGTTTTGCGACGTAGACGGGCGTTTGTATAGGTGCGAGCCGTTTCGTGAAACAGCGGTCAAAATTCTAAAAGAAAACGGCCTGTCTGACCGATTCTATTTCCTTATGGTCGCAGAGAGCGGGTGCCGCTCCCCCGACGTCACCTCGAAAAAAGGCGCGGTCGGGTTCTGGCAGCTTATGCCCGCGACGGCGCGTGCCAATGGCTGCGATACCCCGGAAGATTTTGAGTGCGCAACGCGGGCGGCTGTCCGATACATCCGGCATTTGATGGATGAATTTGACGGTGACTTACTCTGGACTATCGCCGCGTATAATGCCGGTGGCAGCAATCTTAAACGGGCAACTGGCTATAAAAAGGGAATGGGTTTTAAGGCGGTCAAACGCAAGTACCCGGCGGCGTATGCGCTCGCCTGGACGGTACAGAAAATGGAGGCAGAATATGGGAAGTGGAAGAAAACCGACGGTCAGGATTGAGGGAAAAACGATCCGGGAAATCTCAGCCGAAACAGGTATCAGGGAGGCCACACTTCGGGCGCGAATATTCCCCGGGTGCACGATTAGCGATATCGCCAAAATAAGGCCGTCCACAATACTTGTTGACGGCAAAACCCTGACCGAAATATCAATACAGACGGGCGTTCCAAAGCTCACGCTGTACCATCGATACAAGCACGGGCGAACGGATCTTGAATCGCTAACCGTCGGACGGTACGGCTCACGGATACCTCGGAAATAAGCGCAAAAAGCCCCTTCCTGAACAGGTCGGGGCTTCGCATGGAATCACAGAATAGCGGGGCATCTATCACACATAAGGAAGTATGTCAATGGAATTTAATAGATATGTGTGCGGCAAGGAATTTGGGTTACAGATTGTGCTAGCAGCGAGGTACAATTTTAATATTATCTGTGCGATAAAACGGCTTTTTGCAGCCGCGCAGCACCCAAACGAGTCAAGACACTACATAAAAGAAGCACAGTATTACATCGACGCGGAAAAGCGACATAACCAAGATAATCTGGAAGGTTTGGCACGATGGGAGGCACAGCAATGATCCGGCTTGCGGCTGAATACTTTTTTCTGTGCGCCATCAACTCGCTGCATCCAACGATCTTTGTCAACGAATACGGGCGTTGTGTCGCTATGTGCGACGCCAATTCAGACCGGCCGCACAGCTGCTATGACGACACCGGCGAGCCCCTGACGGATTGCTTTTCGCGGTCTGGCAGGGAGCAGTTGTGTGACGCCTACATATACGAGATCACGACTGAGGATTATGAGGTCGTGAAGAAATAAAAACCCGGCGGGTTATGCGCCCCGCCGGGGGTTGCATGTGGATATCGGCTACAGGCAGCCGTTGGCCTGTGTAACTCCAGGCATGGGCACTATTGATCATATTGTCACCAATTGCACAAACAGGCTTCAAACACGGAGTGGCCCATAAAAGCATTCCCCCGTTTCGCTAATTCCAATTCCCCGTCTGGCACAAGTGGCGCGAACTTTTCCAATTCGTGCGACGCGCAAAAAAGCATGACGCCGCGTGCCTTTCTGCAAATTCGCTCGATCGCGGGAAACACACCGACGGCGTCTTTTCCTTTGTAATAGTTGTTATTTGTTCGCTCGTAGGGCGGGTCGAGAATGTAATAGGCGTCCGTTGGCTCATGCGCGGCTATGTCGAAGCACGCACAGGCGGGGCGCAGAATTCGGGCGTGTTCCCTTGCGAGGTCTACCCGCACGGGAGAGTGCGCGATGTGATTAACCCACTTACGGTTCGGGTCTAACGCCCCCCGACGCTCGAAGCCGCTGTGCCTATGCAAATACGAAGCCGCCAAATAATCATCGACGTACCCGAAATTAAGAGCGTGACGGCGCAGTGCATTTTTCACCGCATCTTTCTGCTCGGGCGTCAACGGGTCAACGTCGCGGCTTCTGGCATGGACTACGTGATTCTTCTTTCGCTCGCCGCAAATGCTTTGAAGGGTTTGCCTTAATATCTCGGTTTCCTGCGCGTGGTCTAATCGGATTAAATAGCCGTCAAAGTCATTCCACACGACCCGCAAATCAGGTCGTGCTTCAATCACGGCGCGGGCGCACAGCCCGGATCCCCCGAAGGCGTCGATTACTTTTGCGCCCTCGGGGAGGTTCTTGGCTTTTTGCGCGATGTAGTCCGCCCACGCGCCTTTATGGCCCGCGAAGGCGATTGGAGGTTTTTTAATCATTATTGTCCCCCTCGGGCTCAAAAAAGACGTTTAGCGCGTCAATTCTGGCCGCGCACGTGTCAAGCGTGAAATGGAACTCGCTGTCAAGCTCATCAAATAGCTTTTGCGGCGTTCCCCAGCCGGTACACACCGACGAAAAAAGAGCATTACTAATCATAGTTTCCCTCTTGTGTATTTGCAACAAGTTTATTGATTAGCTCCATCATGCAATTTTCGCATAAATTAAGTACTCTGGAGCCTTCCACATTTGCAGAGACTTCAAATTCCGCCTCATTTTTCCCGCATTTATCGCACCTTTCCTTATCCATCGTTATTCCCTGTGTCGAAAAAGACATTCAGCGCGTCAATCCTGGCCGCGCACGTGTCAAGCGCGTATTTAAGCGCACTCGCATACCGTGCCAGGTCGCCATTGGTGCGCATTTCCCCCGGGTCTGGCTTTTCACACGGGGCAAGTAATGCCGACGGCGGTGTTACTATCTCAGTACGTACCGTTTCGGAACACGTCTGACAGGCCGTCAGGGAGGGGGCACATGAGCCAATCAGGATCCAGGGTTTCAATAGTTTTCGTGCGTTCCACATGCTCAGCCGCCGCCTCCTCTACGGCCATTGTCGCCCGGCTTATAGCCTCATTTGCGCGGGCCAGAATTTCGCGAATTTCGCTGTTTTCACGCTCAAGGGCTTCCACCCTTGCTTGTAATGATTCCGCCTCGCTACGGGCAAGTTTGGCCGCCTCCTGAGCGCGTTTAGTTTGACATGATGAAACCCCCGCCGTGGCGAAGGTTAGAACCGATAAAATTATGATGATTATCCTGGCCGGTGTCATTATACGCCCATCCGGTTTAATTTTGGCGATTCGCGCAAAATCCGCAGCGTTGTATCCCCCGCGATAAACATGATTCCTGCATTCCCATTTTCCTTCTCCCTGGTTGTAATAGTGCGTCCGTACCACATGACGCGAGCATTGTTGCATAGTGCGACACACATGCGTGTCAACCTTTTTGCCGTTCCATATCCTGACGATCTTCTGGAGGCACCGGCGGATAATCCACCTGCTCCGGGCACTCCCCAGGCAAATGGCACGTGCGGACTACAAGGGTTACCACAACGCCATCAGCCATATCCGCGAGCACAGCGCGCATATCGCGCACGTGTAGCCTCAAATTCGTGTACATTCCTTTGTATTTTCGCTGATTAAGCATTTGCTCAACGGACCCTGCCCATCGGCAGTTATCCGGGCAGTAATCAGCGTCAACATCGGTCCTGTCAAGTGTCAGATATGGAGAATAGCCGTGCTCCCACGCCCAGTTATAAAATTCGATAAAGTCTTTTCGCCAGACATCGCACACCTTAATGCCACGCCCACCATAGTCCTTATAGTCCTTCTGCCTGGAATCTGTACACCGGCGGACCATTCCTTTCCATATCTCATATAAGCGGGTACGAGACAGACCATTCCACTTTCCGCCTTTTACCGCCGTTTCCTTCCATTCGCATTTGGCCCCAGGCGTTATTTCTGACACCTCAGCCAGTACATACGCCGGGGGCTCGCGCGTAAAAAAGCAGTTATCCGGTGAGAATCCCTTACTCAGGCTTTTCCGTTCAATCCTGTAATCGTCCATTTCGCCCATTCTGTAATGCTGGCACACTCTGGCCCACAAAACAAAACGGTCGAAATCGCGAAACATCGGGTCAACCGGGAACCCGTCGGCAGTTCCATCGGTAAACCGTTGATTATAGAGGCGGCGGCCCGTGCGCATCATATCGCGCCATACTTCATATAGCGCGCACTTATACCACGGGTCCCTGACGTGTGATTTTCGCATAATCGTGCTTGCTCCCTATTGCGCTTAATGTCGGATTGCTAACATGGCTTCACCGAGCCTCAAAACTTCCTCGGGAAGCTCTGAAATTTTATTGTCGCCCGACTTATAGCCTCATTTGCGCGGGCCAGAATTTCGCGAATTTCGCTGTTTTCATCTTTCAGCGTGTTGACGCTAGCCCTTAGCTGTTCCGCTTCACAGACGGCGAAATTTTGTGCCTGACGGGCAAATTTTACAGCAATGGCAGACGCCCCGGCGGTCGCAACCGTGACAACCGCCATCGCGATGGCTATAGCACGCTGGACATTCATACGCCCATCCGGCTGAGAATCGGCGTCCGGCGAAGGCTTTTTATCGCTAAAAACTCACGCAGTGCAAGGGATGCTATTTCGTCCGGCGTCAGGTCTGCCGATGCAGGTACGAATCGAACAGTGGTGTACTGGCAAAAGTCCTCGACAAGCGCGTCAAGTTCCATTTTAAGCGCGGCCAGATACTCAATGCTGACGCCCTTCTCACACTCGCGCCCGCGCTTTTCGATGCGTTTCCTTGCGACCTCGGGATCACAGTCAAGATAAATGACCGCGCTCGGGTACATTACATCCCGGCTCATGTTCACGAAAAGCTGGCTATATACCTGGGTTTCTTCTTCCGTAAGCACCCCGTCCTTCCGCAGCATTTCGACAAAGCATGAATCGCCGAAAAGTGAGCTGTCTTGCACGGATGAAATCCCCATCATAGCAAGATCCTGGGCTACCCGTTGCTGTTCAAGCCGCCGGTTCAACATATATACCTGCATTGGGAAAGCGTATTTGGCCGGGTTTTGATAATATAACGGCAGTAACGGATTATCCGCCACGGGCTCCCAGAGCCCGTGGCAATCACCGGTTTCCTCTGCGATAACTTGTTGCAAGGCCTTTGCAAGCGTCGTTTTTCCGCTCCCAATAACGCCGAGCACACAGATATGATAACCACACCGCTGAATGCCTCGTGACAAGCAAGATTCCTGCATTCTCATTACTAGTCTCCCTTTTTTGAATCCCCCGGCTTAAAAGTTAGCTCGATATCCCCTTTTTTCGCCTCAATGGATGCCCCTTTTAACCACCCATTTGCAAGGATTTTTTCGGCGGTACGCAAAAAGATGAAGCCACCTGCGATAACCAGCCCGCCTATAAGCACAATTTTCCTGGCATCGTCGGTCAGAACCTCAAAGTCAATAACCGCACCGATAAGCAGTGACAGAATTACGACGACTACACACCATCTGTATGAGATATATTTCGGGGCTTTCCTGTCCAAAATCGGCACTCCAATACCGAAGATCACAATGAACGAAATGACAACGATTGTGGCAAATACCGGGTCTATCATATCCCAGCCCTCCCCTACGCGATTCTCATGCAGAGAATCCCGTCGTGGTGTGTCTGCGTGATGTCTTCGAGGATCTGGATTGTCTGGCCAGATGCAAGCGCGTTCGTGCCGGTTGAGCCGTCATAGATGCGGATTGTAGTGCTCGCCGTTGCGTAGGTCTGCCCAAACTTCGCTGAGCTTCCGGACGGCCAGCAAGCGCGGAGGACTTGGCCCAGTTCCAGCGTAACATCCGACGTGTCATCTGCGAGCGGCCCCGACGGGTGCGGAAGGACACCCGACAGGCTGTCCGCAGAAACGGATTGTGCCGACAACTCGCCACTTAAATAGACATTCCGCACCTTCTTTGAAGCCTTCCCGATATCCATGACCTCGCTCGCGGATGATGGTTCCGGCCAGAGGCAGAATACGCCCGTTCCACCGGAGTTTTCCGAAAAGCCAAAGACAAGCTCCACGCTCTTCTGTGTGCCGCTGCTATCAATCGCGGATATGACGGTGAACGCGCCGGGAATCATCAACAGCTCGGTCTTGTCATTAACCGTCGCGCCCCGAACCTCAATATCCGTATATTGCGTATGGAATACGGCCTCGGAAAGTCCCGTTTGTGACGACACAGACCCGCCGCTGTCCGACGAGCTTGCAAGGATCGATACTACGGCAGTCGTGCCCGCGCTCATCTGCGTAAGCGAGGCCGTATAGGTGGTCTGCGAAACGCTCCGCTCAGCTTCGGCGCGTGGCGACGCCCCCAAGTTGCTCGCATAGAGTACGTCCGTCGCCTTGTACATCGGCGTGACACCACGGGAGACCGTAAGCGAGTATTCGGGGCCTCCATCAGATGACATAGAGCGGTACTGAGCTTCCGCAGTTGCGCCGCCGGACGCGGCGAGTGCCCCAATGGAAACACCAGCATCATCGACTGTCACACGGTCTTGATACTCCACGCCTCCGGTTCCGGGATAGTACGCGCCGAATCTTAGGTCGACGCCTGTATCTTCGTCGAATCCGACGTAGCATTGTGAGTACGCCCCACCCTGCCTGCCACCGGAATGCAGCTCCGCGTAACCGTCACACTCCGTCCCGGCCACGTCATTCCCGGAAAATTCAGCGTAAGTGAACCAACTGTGTTGAGCCCGCATAGTTCCATCGTCCGCCGGGTATGCCGTCGCCCCAGAATTTGCCACGCCGATTCTATATTTCAGCGGGCTAGACTCGTCAGACGGTAGCCAGCTGTATGCAGCGGCCTGAGAGTCCAGCCGCACGCCGCTGAGCTTTTGGGCGTCTGCCCGCATCCAGTCAGCGAAGGCCTTTTCCCCGAAGATGAGTTGATCGTCCCCAGCGGTCGGGTTACCTGCACGGTGCATTGATACGAAACGTTCAAGGTCGGCCAGGCTCGCGGACGCCCCGGGTGTCGTGGCAACGGCGTCCGTAGCGTCAATGGCGATATTGAACGGGAACTCGACTCCCTGACCGATATCGTCCTCACCGGGCAGTTCAATCGTGGAGTCCGGATCGGACATTGCGCAAAGGACAACTGCGGCGGAATCGTCCTGTGAGGCAAGTTTCGCCGTAACCGCGATGGACTGCGCGGGCTGCCGCTGCCCGGCGTTACGGAAAACAGCTACGGCGCGGGCAACTGCAGCAACCGCAGCGACCGCCCCAATTATTCCGGTCTTGCCGTCATACCACGTAGCCTCTTTGAGTGATAGGTCTTGCGAGGATGACGCCGCCGTCGCCTTGGATAGAGCTCCGACAAAAACGATCGGGTTAGCCGCCGTGGCCTGTGCGATAAGGGCAACGCCGGCCTGAGTGAGCGTGTTGTATGCGTATGATGTTGCCATTTTTCATCTCCTTATTACCACGACGGGTTTGATGGATCCCAGCCTAGTGTAATCATGCCCTGATCTGTGCAAACGAAATTCCCGTTATCCAACACTGTTCCAGCGGCGAATTGCGGACTTGCCCTGAAAAGGCTAGTATCAAGATAACCCTTGATACCTGCCCAATCGTTCGTTGTGTCTGAAGCTACAACTATCATCGCTATTGGCTGCCATGGCCGTGTGTTTGATGTTGCATCAAAACTCTTCTCACAAATCAGCGGGAAGCCGTTTACCTGAGCTGTCACGCCGTGCGAAGCTGTGTTACAAATCCATGTCCCATCAGCTAAGCACACGGAATTTCCAGGTAATGTTGAATACACAGAGAATGCCCCAGACACCCCGGCCATATACATTGAAAAACTTGAACTTGATGAAAAATAATTTAGTATTGTCACCGGGTTTGAGTTGTACGTTCCACCAGAGGGGGTCGCGCCTATCACTCGTTTCGCGTAGGCATTGCCAGAAAAGTCAGTAGCTCCCTGATACTGAGCATTAGAAACGCGACTTGTTGTATCCGTATTATAATCTGGATAGCTAGAACTAGAGCCGTTAGTCGAGCGCGTTACGGTAAAAACACCATATTTCGCTTGATCGGTTGTATCGGCGGTTGGATTTGTTAAATCCCCGAGAATACGCCCACAGAACGATGCAAGGTAAGGAGCAGAGCCGTAGCTACTATTCCCTATGCCGACGCAGTAAGGGGTAGCAAATACTTGGACTGTCGCAACTGATCCATTTGTGACATTGTTTACTAAGTTTTGAATATATAGGTAACTAGCACTTGACGCAGCTACTGCGTTCACCGCAGTTCCTATAATTCTTGTTGCGTCCGAAGGTAAAAAAGAGGCATTAAAAGACGCGCCGAAGTTATTTGTTGAATTTTCAGGTAGCATCGACATTAGAAAACCTTGAACGTTTGTGTTGAATGTCGGACGGCTTGAATTGTAAATCGTACAAACTTGTGAGTCATCAAAGATTTTTGTCGTCCCATCTGAATCATAGAAGCATAAGCCGCCACTATATGCGCCCGACAGGTACGACAGGAAGAATTTACACCCGCTTACGCTATTGACAAGGAAAAGCCCCGGTGCGGCTGTGCTGCTGGAATACTTAGGCACATCCACAAAGTCAGATGTAGTAGCATTCCTTGTAGTATCGCACGCCCACCCGATCCCCATGTCAATGAGGGCATCAGCTACGTGTTTTACGAGGTACTCTTCCTTTGAGCGAATATTCGCGTCTGACGTGGACGTAGGAAACTCAGCAGAGCCGCCTGTTATTGTGAATTTTCGATATTTGAAACCTGCCATGATTTTCACTCCTTATGTTAAGTTTTTGTGATCTTGCATTTCCATGTCACGCTTCCTGTGGAATACGCATTTCTGCTCCAAATACATATGCCATAGTAGGCTGAGGTACTTGTCGAAGATGGCCCCGGGGCGCAATAAAAATTGCTCATGTCTGCACCATTATCGCCGTACCCATCCCCGTTGTATAGTCCCACCGGCTCTGCGGTATATCCAGTTATATCCCTTGCGAGGGTAGCACCACAGGGTACTCCAAAAGATTCCAGTAACGCCTTATCGGTGGCGTTGCGTATGTAAGAGGCCCAGTAATCGTTTGCTGAAAATGTCTTCGGTGAGCCGTCCGTCGCTAAATAGAAAAATACCTCGATTGATTGCTCGGCGAGAGTATATCCAATACTGCTCAAATCACTCACCCAAGCAGTTTGAACGTCATCAAGAACGTAGTAAAAAGTAAACCCGGCATATACGTACCTGAAAGCGTTATATAGATTGTCGCTAGCATCTTTAACATGGACAACATCTACTGACATATCCCGGCATCTTGCAACCTTTACCCGAGCGACGGTAATACTAGAGGCAGACACATTCTTGACGCCAAAAACCGTCGCGCCAGAATAGCTTGCATCCGCTGGTATCAAGCCAGTACGGCTTTCGTTCACAACTTGATAGTATCCCGCCGGGCGATAAACGTTGCCCTCGACGACGGCCTGTGGGTAAGAAGACCGACCCGGGAACGAAGAACCGGGCTCTCTGTATAGCGGCACAGTCGCGCCCGCTGATATCGTCACATTTGTTGTCGTACTGCCACCAGTGAAAAGCCATCCGTCATATTCATCTGCTCCCAGTAGCTCCACCTCTGGCAGAGGCATATATAGCTCAACATACCCACCGATAGGCGGCATGATTCCATATAACGATATATTATCGACGGTCATGTTGCCGTGTGGGGGTAAAATTCCGTACAAGCTCGCCTCGACGCTCATCAAATACTCGTCGATTGTAACCGTGTACTGACTTGATGAAGTCTCGGAAATCAGGCCGCCATAAACAAAACGTAGACCTACCGGGGGCGGCGGCTCGGGAACGCCCGCAATTTCATTATTTGTGACAAAAGTCCACGCCGTGTCTTGAATCGGTGCGGGCGCGGCGGTTGTGTCGATGCGTGATTCTATCGCGTAGTAAACAAACGGCCTTGAGCCAAGTGGGGACGCCTTGATTGCAATGTCATACGCCTCGGACAAGGTTAGCGGGCGGCTCATGTCAACACTTGTGATTCGCACATAAAAAGCGTGCGTTGTATCTTCCACGGGTAGTACAGTTTGCGATTCAGGATCGGAAATGGGCTGAATATCTACGGTTGCACCGAAAAGCGTATATAAATTTTGCAGCTTCGGAAAAGCGGGCGTGTATTCGCGCCACTGCCTCAGATACTCTACAAGCTCCGCGTCTGTCTGAGAAGCCTTCACCATGGGGGCGACGGCAGATATCAGCGCGGTTGTTACTACGCCACGGAATGGCACTAGCAGCTCAGGTTTATTCAGCGCATACCATCCCCAGCCCATGCCCGCACGATACACTAGCGGATCGACCGCCCAGACCTGTGACGCAACACTCCGCAAAGCCTTATAAACCGTCTCAAAGGGCGTTCCAGAAATGCCGTAGGGTAGCGTTTCAGCTGTATTATCGAGGGGTTTCATGGCGTGATCTCCTCGCCGTCGCTACCGGCAGGGGCAGCCTCATCGACGGATAGCCCGGCGTATGAAAGCGATATGAGATGATCCGGGATCATTGTGTCAGCTGGCAAGGCAAGATAATCTGGGGCGTTTGACGTGACCTCTACCTGTGTCGCACCGGCGTTTGTCATGACGGCATTCATTTCGGCAACGTTAAGCACCGCCCCACAGTGCCACGTGCGGGCGGAAAGATACAGCCTCCATGCGGCTTCGACCGCGGAACGCGCTGTATAGATATCGGTCGTACTGGATGGCAGCTTATACGACACCGCATAGGCGTTGCTGTACTGCTTCGCCGGATATGCCATCACCCGCTGCTCAACGAGCAAGGACGATTGCACGGCCTCACGAAATTCATCATAAGCCGCGCCTTTGGCCGATAGAGAGTAACCGCCCTGCTCTGCATAATACGCTGCTTTGTCGCACCATGCCATCACGATGCGCCCCTCGCTGTCAACCTTCGGCGAAACATACGAAGAGGCAAGCAGCCTGATTTGTGAGAGCAGAAGTAAAAAATATTCAAGCGAGCCAGGGACGCGCAGGGCTTTTGCCTGCCACGCGACACGCCGCGCAAAGGCATCGTCTGATTCAATATCCGCCCCGTTGTATGTGGAACCACATCGGAGCGCAGAAATATTATCACAGGTGCAGTCTGCACCGGTTTCATCCTTCGCCGATATGTCTACGGAAATATCTGCATCCAAAACGGGTTGTTGTGTCTGTGGACGGAAAAGCCCGTTGTACTGCGCACCCGGTACGGATGCAATCATATAAATGGGGAGTGCTAACTGCTTCGCTTCCTCAGTGGCGGAAAAAGCGATGGTGTACGCCCCTGCGCCGGAAAAGGTAATACCGAGGCCGTCCACTTCCGTTTCTTTTGCCGCGGAACACGTTATAGTGACCGCACCGGCGTCTATATACGCTGGCCGCGTTACCGTCACAAGCACGAGTGCGGCAAGGATTGCCCCGCGTGCGGGTAACCTGTCCATATATCCGACAACGCATGTGCTATCTGCTATGCGGTCTAGGTCTGCCCCGACGGCAAAAGCGCGAAGTGTGGCCTTCGCCGCAGCATCCGCGCTGGCCTGTCCCTGTACAAGAAACGGCATGAACGCCGATGCGAGAACCATGTGCGGATCTGCGTCCACCACTTCCCGGCTAAGCAACTCGGACAAGGCGGATCTAAGCTGCTCCCGCAGCTCTAACGGATCTGTTTGGATAAGATAAAAATCAGATGCTCCGAAACGTGGTAATTCAGCCATTTTCAGCCTCCGTAACAGTGAGCAACACCCTAGCACGGCCTTCCGGTGTGACACTCACTGATCCACGTGTAACCCGTGCGCCGGGAACATTCCGCTCGACCTGCATTGCAGCATCGCCCAATAGAATTTGTGCCTCACGGGGGACAGCCGCATCAAGTTTCGCGTTTAGACCGAGCGAGCGACAATACGGTACGTCCCCGCGCAGCAAGGAACAGACGCAGGCAGACCGTTGCAATATAATTTCGCGGGTAGTTTCAGGAAAGAGCTCGTCCATCATGCCCCCCTCGTGGCGATAAGATCCAGCGTGTAGCTCACGGACGCAAGTTCACTCCCCTGCCAGTCATCTTCAGAATATTGGAAAGACCTAACAAGAAATTGGCCATATACACGTGTTCCGCGTGTCAATACACGCGGTTCACCATCCTGCAAGCCTTTTAACTGCAAAATTATATCGTCCAGATCGCCCGATATTTCGCGGTGTAGCGTCCCACTTAGCTTGATGGATTCTGCGTCAAGCCCTAAAAATTCAACGATTGGCAGCCCTTCAACGGTCGTGTGCACTGCCATACGGCTTGCCCGTGAAACGTTCAACGCGCCGAAAGTACACGCGCCGCCTCGGTCATGCGCCGCAAAAGTAAATTCACCGAAAGATCCGATCTCCATCACTCTACCTCCACCGAGTCGGAAGCAGTCGCACCGACGGAATAAGCGTTAGTGTATGGAACCACCGGTATCGCCGAAGCCTCGCCGGGTGCAGAGCAAACGTGCGTGTGTGCATTAAAGATGGATGAAATTTTATCCAACTCGCTTTTTAGTTTTGACAACTCGGCCTGAATATGATCATCCCGCGTGCAGGGCTTTGTCTGTGCCACGTCTGAGCCAATATATACTTTGTCTGCCCGCAGGGCGATTTCATCCTTTCCGGATTTCGGCGGGGTCTTCCCGTCTGGGTACACGCAGCCCAACACAACGGAGTCCTCCGGACGTTCCGGATCGTAGGAAACGACAACGATATCACCGGTGGCAGGCGGAAGCCAAACAGATGCGCCCGCGGCTGAACCAGGCTGCATATATAGGGCTTCTATGCGGGCATCGTCGTTCGCACCAACAATATCCAGTTGTATCCGCGCCCCTGAAAAGCCTTTTACGACGCCGAAAGTGATCATCTTGCCGCCCTCGTGATAAGTGTCATCGATTCACTGTCACCCGCACGATTATAGCGCACTTCCGTCACCTCACGCAAGCCAGATCCTTCGATATCCAAAATACTTCCGGCGCAAATCCCGGACGTCGGAACTATCTGAATTTGCGTGGCCTGACCTGATGCAACATCGGCACTATATATAGCCTCCGCGCTGGCCGCGTCAAAGTCAAGAAGTATATTTGTTCCGTCGCCGTCACCGGCAGACTTCCTGACTGCCTTCCCAGACCGTGGATCAAGCCTTGCGGATTTGACAGACGCGGGGGAAACGTCGCTGACCGAAGATAACGATAAAATTTTACTTCGTGGGAACGGTATAGAGGCCGGTGGCTGCGTATCCCCAGACCGCTGCGCCCCTATGATTGCTAGGGTTCCGGCAGACGCACGCACGCACAGACCGAAACGGCGTGCAAGACGAGTTAGCAGGTGGAATCCAGTTTCATCATGCCTGGATACATACGGATATATGGGGTTGTCTCTAGCGCAGTATTTAAGCGTGAGCCCGCATTCCCCACATACCCTCAAAGCAATATCCTTCAACGTTTTTCCCTTCAATGGGCCGTCCTTCCAGGATAGCTTGTCGCTCACAACCGCACCGCTCTTTGGAGGCGGGGATCCACTTCCCCGATCCGCGGGCGCACGGCTAACCGATGGCCGCGCCTCAGCTTCCCACACAACAACACGGGGGGCGGCCTGTATAGTTATCTTACTTATAGCAAACGTGACTGACCCAGCGGGCGGCATTTTAAGACTAATGGAATCCCCTTTCGTTCCGCGCCACGAACCGGAAAAACGCCCATCGATATTGCACAGCGACAGCCGCAACGTCGATGCCCTCCCCGCAGCGACATCCACAAGCTCCGCTGATTCAAGGTAGGGAAGCAGGGACGGGCAATCCAACTTGTTATATAGCACATCAAAGTCAATCATCGGTGCGCCTATACTCGGGCAATGTGCGGACATCCGCACCGGCAGTTGATACGTCAGGTATGGACAGGGCTTGACCGTACTCAAACCGCCAAACCGTGAGCAATTCAGGGTCTTTAGTGCCGTTTTCTGCCATTAAATCGCGTGTGCTTAACTCGGATTGATATTCCTTCAGGGCAATCTGATCCCATGTGTCAGCCTGAATTGTGATATATTCGCGCATCACATACCCCCTGCGTACGACAGCGATTGATAGCTTGCCAAAGCCGCAGAAACGGAAGCCCCGGCCTCACCGCTGGACGCCTGAACGGCGCGGCGGACTTCAGCACCCGCACCGGGCGTGGCTCCCCTCGCATCCACGGAGTTGTGGACTTGAATAGTTACGCCACCGCCGCCGGTCAGAGCTTTTGCGCCGTCCTCAGACGCCCCGGAAAGTATGGAGCCGATAAGCGGAATCTGGGACAGCGTGTCTGATAGGTCTGATAGCCTACTGGTAAGCCGCGCCGATAGGTCGCTTATGATACCACTAACCCACGATTCCGCCGAAGTCCGCAGGTCTGCCCACCAAATTTCAACGAATTGCCGAGCGTCAGACAAAGCCTGCGTGAGTGCGTCCGGGATGGAAGTCACCCATCCGGTGACCGTATCGACAAGTCCTGAACCCCACTGCGCAAGCTCTTCACCTTTTCTCACCCAATATTCAATCGTGTATGCAACACCTTCGACAGCGGTAGTATAGGTTTCCGTTATCGTGTCTTTTACAGACATAAAAAACCCAGCTACTGCGTGCGCTCCGTCGTCCATGCGCTGAAAGAAATTGGCAAAAGCATCCACCCAATACTCATACGCGCCGCGCACGACTTCAATCCCTACGGATACCGCAGTGAAAAGCTCCCCGACGACCTTACCAGCGAAAGAAAATCCAGCCCCAATAGCGGACGAAAAAGCCCGGATATTGGCTCGATTGTCTTTCAAAAACTGGGAAAATTCAACCAGGGTGTCGTTTATCGTAGGCATTGCCTCGATACCAATCGTGTTCAGCGCGCCTTTAAGGCTCATCTGTGCCCGCGCAAAATTATCCGTAGCTTCCTCAGCATTTTTCAGCGCGTCATCATCAAGAACGAAGCCCGTTTCACGCGCTTCTTTACGCATTTTTTCAAGCTCGTCGGAACCGCCCTTAATTGCAGTCGCGAGCTTTGTTCCAGAACCGCCGAAAAGGTCAATTGTCGTCTTTGTTTTCGCGGCTACATCATCGACTTGAGACAGTGCGTCGGAAATGCGAACAAACATTTCCTCGGTGTTCATCGACTTGACCTCGGCCATTGATATGCCGAGGTTGGTAAACGCTTTTACTGCCTTTGCGTTTCCGTTCGTCGCGGCTTCCATCTGCCGATTTAAATGCTGCAATCCCGAGGCAAATTCTTGCTCACTTGCACCACCAAGACCGACAGCGAAAGAAAATTCCTGGTATGCCTGAGCGTCAATTCCAAGCTGACGGGATGTTTTAGCGATTTGATCTCCCGTGCGGATTGTGGACATGCCCAGGTCATATATCTTTTTTGTGGCAGCCACCGCAGCCGCACCGACTGCCGCGATTGCGCCCACGGCAACCGTTGCCTTTGATGGAAAATTTGACAGCACACCACCAAACTTGTCCACCTTTCCAGTCGGTACAACTCCGCCCATCGCCCTGAATTGCGCCTTCATCGCGTCCAGGTGTTTGATAATCGTCGGGTCTTTAGTTTTTTTTGCCGCTTGAGAGTATAACTGGATATCCCTGGCAAGGCGTCCAAAAGACGCGCTCTTTGCTGCGCTTGCATTGAGTGCCTGCACATCTTTTTGCCGGGCTCCGACACGTGAAAGCTCAGCATTAACGCCCGCCGCTGACTTGTCTACAAGGCCGAGCTTTGCAGCCAGACGGTCGTAATTTTCGGTCAGCTTCGCCGCAGCCTTTGCATTTCCGCTGCTTGCAGCCTCCGCTGATTTCGCGGAAAGTTCCAGCAGCTTTTCAAGGTCTGTCTGCCTTTTCGTGAGCTGAGACAGCTCACGCGCAGAGGACGCCGCGATACTGGATGCAGCCTTAAACGCACCCTGATAATCCGCAGAAAGCGCGGCTGTGATCTCGATTTCCTTAACAACATCCGCCATGATTTCATCCCTTTCTGCTCAGGTTATTCGCGACCTCGCACCACTCCACAAGTTCGCGGAAAGGCAAATCGTATAGCTTAAGCGGGTCGCAGCGTAGCACAATCGCCGTACAGGCCGCAGCCCGCTTGAGCTCCATCAGGGGACGGCCTCCTCCAAACATCGAATAAAATTTGCCGTGACTATCTGCTGAAAGAAAATGAGGTGCGTCCAAGGCAACTCATCCACAGATTCAGGCGACACCCCGAACAACCTGGCCCCCAAACGCTTGCAAAAGCCCGCATCATTAGTCCAGATACCGGCCTCGATGGATGGAGGATCAAGCTCCAACATATCTTTGGGCGTCATCGCTTTCAACGCATCCTGTAAATCCCTGCACAGGTAAGTTGTACCCTTTGGCCGATTCTTCCCCTCGGCAAGGATCCGGTTCAGTCGGTCTAATAGCGATTGCGCCGATGGTGTTAGTGCCATATCACGTCCCCTTATGACAAGAATTTGCGCGCCTCGGCATTCTCATCAATGAGAACACCGCTAGTATCACGTATTTCAATGATATCGTTCAATTTGCTGATATTTGCATATACAACGCCATCAATGATGATTGTACAGTCTAACACCTCGAACTCCGCCGTTGCGCCCATCTCACCGGCTTTGGTGAATGCCCCAGGTGTTACAGACCGCGCAAGAACGCCCATGAAACAGGCAAAATTCATGTCTACGGCCTGTGTTGCGTTGCTGGCCTGTATAACACCCCGGAACTCCAGGGTATGACGACCGGCGGAAAAAGTGGCGAAAAAGTCCGGGTTTGCCACTCGGGTCGCATAGGTTGCCTGCATCGCCTCCAGATTTCCCCGCACGGGTACAGACACAGTTCCAGCGATTCCAGCCCCAGAAATATCCACGGTCATCCTGGACAAAACTGGGAGCGTTAAATTACCCGTGAAATTCTTAGGCTTATTGTCGTAATAACAACGGCAATTTCTCACGATTTCCGGGATTATTGCTGTATTTCCTGCCATAGCTTGTCCCTCCCTTATGCTATTGAGGCCGCAAAGCCCACAACGTCATATTCAAATACACCCTCAATAACCTGCATCGGTGGCGGCGGAGCGATCTTGATTCGGAAATACACAACACCGGCAAGTAGTTGCTGGGTGGTGTTTCTTTCGTCATCAATAGCCACGGAGGCAGCGTTTAAGGCTCCAAACCCCTGCAATGATAGTAAAACTTGATTAAACGCATTAACTACGCCCTCAAGCTGCCTACGATTCAGCGGGTTGTCTATACGCGGCGCGGCGAAAACCTGAAATAGATTCTGTACATAATCAAACATCCGGCGGTCTGGAATCAAATAATCCTTGACATCCGTGTTGCCGGGGTAGGCCGTTGTGTTATTGCCCCATGAAACCCATCCATCCGCTGTATTTAACGCAGAGACAATGCCATTTGCATCGAGCTTAGCATTCACTTGATCTCGGTTCAACCACACCGGCAGCTCCGTTGTGTTCACACCCGATACATACTGCGACTGTACACTAAACGGTGAGACCGTGATTTTAGAAGCATCGACAACACACAAAACATCGTGGGATCCATCGTTTCCTACGGCGAAAGTTGCCGCCGAATTTTCCGGGGAAGCGTATTTGAAGGCCGTTGTATCCCCAGCAATATAATCAGAAGTTCCAACAACAATCGGCGTTCCCTCGGTGATTGCTGACCCTGCCAGTGTGCAATCTTCCCACGTGTCTACCGGACGAACAGACTGCACGTAGACACCCGTGGCATACGCATTTTTATTTGACGGCGAAACGTACGGAAGGTCACCATTCTCACCGTCCACACGATTCATCACGGCGCACAGAACGGTTGAGCCGTCGAAACGCATGGTATCCACGCCGATATAGGGCCATGACGCGATTAAATGTGGGGAAACTGTGGCCTTTGCTGACAGCGCATCGTCTGCATCGTCAACGATAGTGACCGACTGGTCTGCAAGCCGGTGATTGTCGCTCGGGATATCACATAAGGCAACGCCCTTAAAACGCCCGCCGAAGCCCGCCATCTTGGTGGACATTGCGCTTTGCAGAGCAGCGGTTTTAGCAAAATACGGAACGCACAGGATAGAAGGCACACGGCGGGTTTGCTCATATATCGTATCAAGTGAATCCAACGCTCCAAGGATATTATTCACGGTCAGATCCGAAACGCCATGCACAAGGCCAGATGACTCTAAGCCCTGCATTATACACTCACCACGACCTGCAATCCGAAACCAAAAATAAGCGAAAGAAACAAGCGACAAGCTGAACCAGCCGTCTGAACCAGGTACAGCGTCCACGGCCTCATCAATCCCGCTCACATCGACAAATTGCCTCCAGGAAGAGATAATTTTGGGGCCAAATGAGTCTTTGCTTGCCCCGATAACGAAGGGGATGGACGCATCCACTGCGGGAGCCGCAGTTAGAGCCGTCTCAACCTCGCTTGTATAAACACCGTGTCTATAAGCCATTTTGCGGCCTCCTTATATGAGAAAATTATTGTTTTCCCGGCTCGCACCGGGCAAATCGAAAGTAATCGTAATCTGTGCCTGCCACACCGGGCGCGGCTGCCCCGTAGGTAGTGCCCAGGAGAACGGCGACCTAGGGGAGCAGCCAAAAATCAGCCCGTCAGGCGGCAAATAAATCGCACGCCCGAATGCGTCAATCTTATCACGGAGCCACCTACAAGCATAGGAATAATTTTGCATGGGAACTTTCGCATCGCTGGAAACCTGTATTCCGATTATCAGCGTTGCCGTCGCTTCCCCGACACCATACGTACCGGATGGAGCTGTCACGACAAAGAGCGGCCCACGCTCCACCGTGTGATCATTCGCTGGCTCGGGCAGCGCGTGCGCGTATCCGTGCAAATCCGGCCATAGCTCGATGAGCCACGCTGTCATGCACTCAATAAGCTCATTTACGGTTTTTGCCTGCATCTATCGCCCCCAGAAAAATTGAAGTTGCTGCCTCCACAACTTCCCGCTGTGACTCCCAGAGCATACGTGCGGGGGATGGATCCGCACCGGCCTTAATCAGAAACGGCTTCGCGTTGTCGATTTTGCGTAAATTTTCGCGTCGCATAAAAACACCGCCGTTCCAAATAAAACCGCGTGGAACATCGACAGTGAGCGACTTTTTCCCGGTCACGCGCACGGGTTGTCTATTGTTCCCAGTCGTAGCGACGCCAAGCCCAGGACGGACATCGAGAGAACTTATGGACAGCGGCGTCGTTCCGACAGCAAGCGTAAGGGTAACGCCCGACGTGGACACCTTGACACGGTGCCCCATCGGCGCAACAGATTTACCAGACGCAACGAACGCTTGAGACGTCCCCGCATCGTAAGCGTGGACGGCCTCCTGATACGCTGCCCCAGCAACGGCAGCTACACGCTCAAGAGGCTCGCCCGCCATCGCTGAGATATCCAGCGGCAGCGTTTGCAGCTTCCCTTTTTTCCCGCGCTTCGCCATTATGATCCGATCCTCCGCAACGAAATTTTGATGCAGAGCCCGCCCAGAATATTCGACGCAGACACGCGATACTCCACATGATCGAGAAAGAAAATTGAATCGATTTCCGGCTCCGGATGGCCGTACTCGCTCGCCCGCACAATGCAGACCTTATCCGCGCCAAAAGTCCCAAGGTCTACCAACGCACTACGCGTACTGAGCGAAGCGGCGTGTACAATAGCCTTCATTTCGACGCCATTAACGTCGTGTATTTCCCAGAATCCATCGTCATCAGTGTAGATGTCTTCGAGATCGTCAAGAATTGTGTGGTCGAAAATGCTCATTTCTTGCACCTCCTGGCCTGCTTTTTCGGGGGTTCGGCTTCGCAGGCCACGGGCTCGCATTCCTGAGACGGGGCGGGCTGAACCGGCTCCACAGACTCAGCGAGGCCGCCGGATATGAGCTGCGATGCGAGTTCATCCGACAGCTCGATGAGCGAACCCGCCGGATACACATCGCCTTGATGCCACAGATTTTGTCGGGTTAGAACTCGCATACTTCCTCCGGTTAGGCCGAAAGGCCTTTGATGCAGAGAACATCCCACTTACGGCGAACAAGCGGAAGCGGGGCACTCTGGATGATGTTTGCCACGGCCAGCGGATCGCGAGACATGATGGAGTAAACCGAACGTCGTCCAATATAGCGAACCATTGTCTCTTCACCTGCGGGAAGATAAGTGGGGCCATACATCATTTTGGCTACGCTGGATGAGCCGAGCAGCGCATATCCGCTCGGGAGCAGCTGCGAGCCGCCCAGTGCCGCGCCACTGACGTAGAGTGAAAGACCGGCGAACTGTCCTAAATACTGGATGCCCTCAAAGTCATAGCGGGCACCGGCGTCCACATTGCCCGGATTAAGCAACGCGGTGGGCGTTGCCATAAGGGCGCGGGCGAGCTTTGCACCGATGTTTGCAGCGACAACGAGTGTGTTGGGGGCTGCACCGCCATTCTGGATGATCAAATTCTGCCACCCAAGAATGTCCTCAAGCATTTTAGCTCCGGTCGTGGAATCGCCCCAGACTGCCGAAGCCGTAACAATGGGATCATCTGCACCGCCGGAGACGGGGGTAGACCAATATGTTGCAAGCCGTTTTGTCTGGCCGTTGGCAAGTTTCACGTCAACCTTGCCCTGAGTAAGTGCCTGAATAGACATCTCTTCCTCAGTGCGGATAAGCGCACGTTCAAGCTCGCCATAGGAAATGTTTTGAAGCTCCGCGATCTTTTCTTCGCTATCATAAGCCGTGCGGCCTGGTAAACGATTTTCCAACTCGAACGGCGTGATCACGTGCTTGTGCCTTATGCACTCGAAAGCGGCGGTTACTGTGTCGAAGCCCCGGACAGCGTCGGTAGTAGACTCCGCCTCATATCCAGCAAACGGCAACGTATTGTCGTTGTAGGTGATTCGGTCGTACTCGAAGACGAGCTCAGGAATTGCGTACACATCGCTGAAAAATTTGTCGCGGAAAAAAGAGCCCTGACGGACGATTGTTTTCTCAATCGCATCGAGCATTACGCGGGATACTAACTCTGTCATGATTCACCTCCGATTACTTGAGAAGAATTCCGGCGTTGCGAAGCGCATCAATTACGCCCGCAGGGATATTGTTGCCGCTGTTAGCAGCCTTATACACGCCGTTGATGTAGTCTTTAAACAGCTCGCCAAAGACAACGACATCGACTGTCTGAGCCGAACCACTAGCCGGGGCGTCTTTAAGAAGAATCCCATACGGCTCGCCGTATGCACCGTCGCCACCGCCGATAACGTCATACGTTCCGTCACTTGCCGCGCCGCCCGTTAGTGTGACAGATCCCGCTGGGGTGTAGCTTGCACCCGTTACCGAGATCGTCCCGGCTGGGGTGTAGTCCTGAGCCTCGCCGGTCAGAGCGGCCTCAGTACCGGTAAAGGACGCCGTAGGTGCAATTGTAGCGGCAGTGCCGGTAAAACCAGCCGACAAAGGAACAGATCCTTTCACGGCGATGATAGTTCCCCGAGGTACTTTAGCCAGTTGCGCATTTAGCGAAATGCACTGGGTTTTGTAGTCGGGAGCGTAAAAGAAATTACTAGTCATTGTTTCGCTCATGGTGATACCTCCCTTAGACATTGAGCTTAAATGGCTTCGCACGACGATCCTCGTCGTGCGTCGTAAAAAAATTTATATCCCCGCCGGAAAGCGCATAGACGCGGGACAACGCCTCATCTAATGCAGCGTACTTCTCAGCCTGTTTGTTATATGACCTGCGGCATTCCGCGATTTCATCACGCAGGATTTGCAGCTGCTCAGCAACAACCTTACCTATGGCCTCACCCGCCGCAGAGATTTCGGTGGCAGACTTTGCAGACGCCTCGACGATACCGGATACCGCCGATTCTGCGGCGTTTTGTATGGCTCTCACACGAGTTTCGCCACTGGCTGATATACTTGTAAGGCCTGTTTGGATCGCTTCAATACGGGGCGTTAAACACGCAGAAATGGCTTCTCGGATATCCTCAGAGCGATCCGGTTGCGGGTTGATCAGTTCTGCGACATAACCGCCGCTGGTAGCAGCCGAGATCTCATCGACGAGGCCCATTGCCTGAGCTTCCTCTGGACGCATCCAAGTTTCAGCGCGCATCATGTCACGTAACTCATCCTCCCCGCATTTGAGGCGGATCTGATATACTTTTATGATTTCATCGTCGCACACATCCAGAATGTCTGCACTTTTGCGCATTTCATCCGCGTTGCCCTCGCTAACCATTCCGGCCTTGTGTACCATGAAGATACTTCCGCGATGTGCTATGACACGCGCCTGCGGGACGCATAGCAGCAACGTCGCCGCGCTCGCTACCCTTCCGGCGGTGTGAATCGTTATCGGGCCAGCATATTCGGCCAGCATCGCCCGCATAGCCATCGCGGCGTCCAGACTTCCGCCGGGGCTAGACACCCACAAATCAAGCGGCGCACCGTCGGCTTGCGCAAGGATCAAACCGAAGTCCGCAGCGTCTGAATCCATCCAGGCGTTGTCGCCCATGATCTCACCGATTAACGAGATCTTAACCGAGTTTTCTGTTTTATTCGCGATAAGCATCGCTTCCCTCCATCATGTCTATCGGGGTTCCGTTCTGGTCTTTAACTAGGCCATATTCCCTCATAAGTTTTTCCTCAAATCCGCGCTGACGGATATTAGCCGCGATATCTGTCCCTGTGGCTACCTGTGCCTCCCGTGCAAGCGTTGAGACACACAGCTGAACGCGCTTCGCCGCCGCGTCAATTTCTTTCGTGGGGTCAATGTTCGGCAGCTGTTCGCCGATCCATTCCGCACACCGCCATGCACTTCGACGCGCCGGATCGGTGTAGTACCCAGTGAGCCCCAATTCATCTGCATGAAGGTCAAGCCAGGCATTATACAGCGGGCGCACGAATTGATCGACAAATCGCGCCCGGTCGATTTCATACCCTTGCTGGGCATCCAAAAGCGCGGCGCGGCTTGCAGAATACGACGCATTCCACTTTTTCAACGCGACCTCGGCACTCATCCCAAGATTTGCCGCAATTTCTGAGAATTTATGATCGACAAATTCCGCATAAGCCGCATTGGGACGCTGCGGATTAAAGGCCTTCATATCCGCGCCGTCCCACAAGTCGATCATTAAGCCATTGCCATAGTTTATCGGCTTTTCGTGTTCCGGGGGCATGGCCGTCTCCGATACACTGGGTTCAGCGGGTCGACCAAAGCTATCGTACGCGTCCACCTCGGCCTGTGCTTCAACCGCAGGATGTGTACGGAAAAGCGCGGGTTTGCTAGCTACAACGGACGCATCAAGCTCGGCCTTCATGTATCGGTCGAGTTGCTTCATGTCCTCGATAACTCGGGACGCGATAGGCAAGCCGCGAAGCTGTCCAGGGCGGTCAAGCGGCGTGTGCATGAAAAGCGCACCGCTCTTAGGGAATAGCCATGACCCGTCGGTTAATGACTGGAACCCCGCCATAAATTTCCTGCGTCGATAGAAATACACGGGGAATCCATCCGAGTTAAACTCAAAGCCCGTTGCCAGCCAATATGCGATTGCCCGGCCGTTCGGAGCCAGCTCAATACCGGAACGAACGCGCTCATTTCCCATTTCACGCGGCGGCGTCACAAGGCAGTCCGATTCTATAAGACGCACGCGGATCGACCGGGATTGCGCATCGCAGTATATATCCGCTATGCAATCCCCGTTTAGAATCGTGGAAAAGTAGGCCTGCTGTAAAATTTCGTTGAAAGATTCGCCATCAAAGCCCACATTACGGGCAAACCGCGCAAACGCGGCCTCGATGCGGCGTTCTATTTCTGTGGCCTGGTCAAGATCAAGCCCCAGAACTTCGGCGTCAACTTTGGCATCCAGATCTAACCCGCGCCCGATAACGCCATCACGCTTCGCGTGCAGAATCGAACCGAAAAAGCTCGACGACATATACAAATCGCGACTTCGCGCACGGAGCATCAACTGATTCTTGTCGCAATCATCACGCGGACTTGCAGGGAAGGTAAACCAAGAGTCCAACGGCAAAGATTCCATCGATGCGCCGTGCCGCGCATACCCGAGCCAGGAAAAAAATTCATTGCCGTAATTCACGATCCGCCGCTGGCTCGTCGATGATACAGCTCGCCCCGCCTGCGACGTTGCCGCAAGACGTGGTGCTATGATCTTTTTTAGTGTACTAATAAGTCCCATATCTACCAAGCCCACGGGCGAGTTCTTATGTAATCGATACTTCGTATCGGGGAAGCCCTGTGGCATGACCCGCCACGTAGCAGACAGGCAAGGCGAGAGTATAACGCCTCAAGCTGCGACTGAATCGCGGCCACGTCCTGCCGCGTGTAAGTTAGGCCGTCAATGGTGTAGGACTTGCCCTTAGAAACCGCCATGGAGGCCGCTTCCCATTTATCTATCTGCGCTCGGAGTTGATCTATTGTCATGGCTTGTTCCTCCGAAAAATGCCCCCGCTGTCTGGGCTTTGCCGATAGACCTGCGGGGCTATGCCATAAAACACTCTACCAAAAATGCAACTTAGTTGCATTTATTTTTTTAAATTTTTAAAAATTTTATTTGACACGCTTTTAGGAGTATGCTAAAAGGGCTTGTAAGGGCAATGAAGCCCGCAGTAAAAAGGAGCAAAACCATGAGTAAAACTTCTAGCAATAGAATCGTTATTGGCCGCCTTGTGAATGACCCGAAGTTGCATACCGGCGGTAAAATCTACTGCTGCAAATTTACGATCAGCCATTCCACTATCGACAAGGACGGCGTTGAGGGCATACAACAGTATAAGATCGCCGCATTCGGTAAGCAAATTAAAGTCTGCCTTGATAACCTGTGCAAAGGGGATCTGTGTTGCATAGAAGGCCCAATGAACTCCGATATACTCGTAGCCGAGCGCATAACGTTCCTGTCCCGCAAAAAAACTTGTATCACGGCGTGAACTTGATATAATGCCCGACTATTCCGGCTGCCCGTTTCACGACGGGCGAAGGCGCGTGACGGCGAGCGGATCACCGTTCCCGTAATACTGCCGCTAGTATCTGCATCTCCGGTGACTGCTTAGAACGCGGTACGAACCGGGCAACTTCCCAGCCCTTGTCGTACAATATGGGCTACCCCCGCAGAGCGTGAAGAACCTGCGGGGCTTTTTTTTATTTTCGCTTTTTGAAATTCGGGTGACAAAACAGCTCATAGGCGGCATAGGCATAGACCGCACAATCAAGGGCTTCATTCCTAGCCCTCGTCTTGCGCCATCGCGTTACCGTCCGGCCATGCTCAATAACGGTTTCCGGTGATTCCGCCGTGAGCTGCTCCCAGAACTCCCCGCCCAGATTGTCGGGGATATGGATGTACCCTGGACCGACCGTTCTGATCCCAATTCGGTCATAAATAACGCGCTTCAGACGGTCAACACCAAGTTTATATAGGGGTGTACCAGTCGGGGTTCTTGACGGGCTGGCTACCATCGGAACGTTCTCACCGCCGACACCCTTAATCGCGACAACCCTGTACTTGGCCAACTCAGAACAGAAACGATAAACAGTCTGCGTTGAGTATCCGTCACCGGAATCTACACAGGCGGAAAACACGTGACCCTCGCGGCCATCAGCGATACGGATCGGGGACGTAAGCAACGCCCTAACCTCATCCCAAACACGGGCTGAAAGAACGTCGCCGGAAAACACGTGATGCGAAATTGCCCATGATTCCATACTTATCCCATACCCCCAGACCGACACCTCGACTCGGTCTCGCTGGACGTCTACGCCCGCCGTTAGATACCGGATCGTGGAGTGATCGGGCTCCAGCTCAAATCGCGAGAATCCCGGATCTGCCGCGCTAGTGTCGTGCCAGGCCGCAGGTCGATCTTCCCAAGGCTCTGCAAGACGATCCTGGATGAACGTGCGCAGCCGGTCGATATCGCGTGTTTGACTGGCCGCCAGCCACTCCAAGACAATCTCTGACAACGGCTTCCAGGGACTATACAATCCGGGCAGCCTATACCCCATCTTTCCGGATAGGCTACTACCAGACGTACACCGCCATCTACCGGCACTCAATAAAGAATATGGGGCGACGCCGGGGCCCCTGACGTAGCCGCCGCAATGCGGGCACTCCATCCTGGCCGTTGACGCATCGCCAACGCCGTCTGTGTCCTTGTCCCACTTGACCATCTGCCACGACCATATTGAATATTCCCCACATAGCGGACACGGAACTTCAAATTCATGGACGGCGCAAGCCCCTAGTCTGCGCCATATCTCAGATGATTGAAGTGCCCCCGGGGAGCTAGTCAGTAACACCTTACTGTCAACAAAGTTTGTGGACCTGCCTATCGCCATATCTACAGCGTTTCCGTCTGACCGCGCTGGAAAGGTATCAACTTCATCGCATAATATAATGCGTATCGGCCTGGACTTCAGATCAGTGGGGCTTGCCGCCGATGCCAGCTTCAAGAAGCCTCCAGGAAATCGCTTAATATCAATCTTAAGCCGCCCGGTCTTTTTAGATTTATCATGCTCCCCATCCAAACCAAACAACGGGCATAGCTCAGGATTAGACCTTATCATTGC
>Ga0265298_10000990_pt1 | contig 42120 bp, 68 predicted proteins | sample AusTroGonzalo_MG_3_FD_193486 | JGI IMG/M metagenome (GOLD analysis project Ga0265298, IMG submission 193486) | Bovine rumen microbial communities from tropical cattle in Woodstock, Queensland, Australia - Gonzalo_01 | ecosystem: Host-associated > Mammals > Digestive system > Stomach > Rumen ... | reverse complement strand
AATAGACGGGATAAACCAACCGTGCGGAATTCTATCTTTACAAGAAAGACCGCGTTCAAACAACATTTCCGTCCGCTTGTGACCGTTAAAGTCGTGTGCCGCCATATCATACGACGTGATATAGTCGCAAGGTTCGTCTTTTTTGGTTGTCATCTTGCAATCTTTGATATTCTTATCATAAAGGCACAAAGACACTTTGCCAAACTTGAAAGCAACACCAACGGCATTGTCCTTTTTGTTGTGTCCTGTGAATATTTCACACCACCGATTGCCGTTCTCGTCCGCATAAACCAAGTACACGTCATCTTTGATTGACGTTTCGATGTACGGTGCAATACGTCCTTCAATTTCAACGTTTCCTTTGCCATCATGCTTTACACCTTGTGGCAAACGTTCTACAAGATGATTTCCGTTTTCGTCTTGACCTTTGTAAACCATTATGTCGCTTCCTACAAGGAACTTGTAAGCCTCGCGGCAAAAATCAATTGTCTTTGGTTCGTCGGAAATGCCGTACTTTTCCAAAAGCCGCATTTTCAACTCGATAGGGTCGTTAAATTTTGTTTCCATAATTCTTTCTTAATTATTTGTTTCGTTTACTATCTTGGTTAACGCGGCTTTCGTCTTGCAAGAAACGCTTTTGTTGCGTACACTTACGGATAACGGAATAGCCGCCAATACAATTCGTAACGTCATTACGCTTGGTATAACGCAAGCATTGGTTACGTATAGGGCATTCGTCGCCTTTGCAAAAGATGTGGCTTTTCATAATTCTTATGCACTAAGATTCTTGAATACACCACCTGCTTTCGCAAACGCCAAAATGTTCACTTTGTAGTATTCTATACCGTTGTATTTGAACGGTGTGGTCTTGATACCGAATTTGTTGAATTCGTGAACAAAGCGAGCATCAATAAGCACGGTGTGCTTGGGAAATTTCAAATCTCTCTCAAGCCCACTGTGCGAATGTAGAAATGTCATACCGTGCGACATACGCTTACTTGTTTTCGTTGTTATTGTTATCGCCTTGGTCTGTTACGTCTGTAAAGTCCGCAAACTTATCGGCAACGGCTTGTGCTTTCGCCATGTCGATTTCCGCTTGGTCGTTATCAACGTATTCATACTTGTTACGTTCGTACATAACGGCTTGGTCGGCTTGCATTGCGTCTTTAAGTTCAACGGACAACGGGGCGTTCTTTGAAATGTTCAACTTTGTAACCGTCTTTAACGCCATCATGTCAAAATCGGTAGTCCACTTGGATGCGTTACGTATGTAGTCTTTCTTTGACGCATACGTTTGTGAATAACGCTTTGCGTGTTGTTCAACCTCCGCTTTCGACATATAGAATACCGATTCGTAGCCGTTCAACAACTTAAAGTGTGACACATAGCCGATGATAGGCAACTTGGCACGTTTCTCGTCATCCTCCTCAAACTTAAAGTTCAATTCGCCAGTCAAACGGTTACGACCAAGCATCTCACCATCGCGAATTTCCGTTGCATTGATAGACTTGAACATTCCACTACGTAGTGCCAATTGCACAAAACCGCGCCATCCGATTTGGAATTGTGCAACCGTGATACCTTTCTTGTTATCGTTGTACGGAATGATATACGCCATACCGATTGAATTGTCAAGCGGCATATTCAAAGCCGTTGCTTTCATAGCGGCAAACATCAACGTGTAAGGCTCGCATTGCTGTAAGTTTGCATTGTTAGCCACAAGCGCGACAAGGTTGTTGACAAACGACATTTTGCGGTCTCCCAACACGTCGGCTAAATACTTTTGCGTAGACGGTGAATTGATTGTTTGGTTAAACAATTTCAAACCCGTTGCTTTCTTTTCTTGTTCTGCCATAATTTACTTTCTTTAAATTATACAATATTAGTCTTTTTGTTCCTTAACCTTGATAGTGGCATAACCCTTACGGTTAACCGTCTTGGTGTACTTTGCCAACACTTTCTTAGCCTTACGTGGGTGGTCTTTTGCCATGTCATCCAAGAATTTCTTGCCATCGAATGACTTTTGCACTGTGGGGTCAACACGGGTAATGGTGAAGTATTCGTTGCTTATAGACTTAATATCCTTACCGTCCATAAACTTATACAACTTTTCCTTGAATTCCGCTACCTTGTTTTCCTTTTCCTTGATGTCTTGCAACACAACGGCAATATCCTCGAATTGCGCCTTGACCGTTGCTGGCAACAAATTCGCATCTATTTCGTCTCCCTCGTAGTATTCCGTGAATGTTTCCAAGAAATCGTTGACGATAGACATTGCCTTGTGAATATCAAAGAATGCCGTAGACGTAAAGCGAACGTCTTTAATCGTAAGGCGTTCTGGGTCAAACGTTACACCCTCCGTTAAATCCAATCCGTCGGTATTGTAGTGTACCAAGGCAATCTTTACCGTCCAATCCTTACCCATTCGTTCGGCAATTTCCTTTGCTAACAAGTAGTGAATGAACAATTGCGCCTTGTAAGTCTGTCGTGTGTCGGCAACGCTATACTTTGTAGTCTTAACCTCCCAAACAAACACAGTCTTACGTGCATTGTCAATCAACACAATATCTGGGTGCGAAATCAATTTGACATTCTTGTAAGAATACTTTTCGCTAATCCACTTTGGGTTTGATTCGTATCGTGGGTCGTTAGCCGAAAGGTGGCGATAGATTGCCATTTCCATTTCGTCACCAGCAACGATAGCAGCGGTACGTGGAATTTCTTGTTGTGGAATCAAGCCCTTGCACACGGCTAAACGCTTATGTGCGGACTTAGGTACGTACCCAAGCGAACAAACCTGCATCAACATCTTTCCGTCACTTGAACCCAAGCAACCAACACGGCTTTGCGCCACGTCATCTTTGTAATTCAAATTTTCTTCCATTTTCTCTTTTTTTATTTAAGTTCCATGTTTACTTGTTCTTCAAACCAAATATCCATACCCGTTGCAAAGGCGTTGGTCATTTCCGTGTGACAACCTGCGCTATGATTAAACCCTTTCAAGAATATAATCGTATCGCATTCCAACAAGCCTTTAAGGTCGCGTTTCATGTATTGTTGCGTCGTAAGACCCTCTACCCATCCGTCACCAAGCGGATTGAATACGTCAAAGCCACAACCACGTAAACGGATTTCCATTTTCATTGCCGTATCACGACGTTCCTCTATGTCGTAACCGCTAATAGGCAAAGATATATAAACCTTTCTTTTATTCTCCATCTTTTTCTTTCTTTTTGACCGTCTTAGTTTGTATAATACCGATGTCACGTACAATAATGGAAAGTTGTATGTATTCTATTCCCTTGTATTCAGTCTTGAAAGACGATATGCGCCCGAATATCGTAGCACGTTGACCACGATGTGCGTTTACCTTGCGCAAGTATTCAACTTGTTTCTTATCAAAGACCGTTGTACGTATGTAGTTTTGTGAATGTGTGCGTTCAGTTTGGTCACTAATCTCCTTTATAAACGAATTGACGCAAAGCGAAAATGTCGCATATTCCTTTCCGTCCTCCGTCCGTCCGTACTTGAAATCGTCACCAAGCACACCCTCCAAAAACACGATATTCTTATCTAATTTCGGCATAACGTTTTAAAATTTCTGCAAAGTTACAAATAAGTTTTATATATACCAAATGTCTATAACAAACTTTAAGTTAATAAAACCTAACCGCCTTTTTCGCCCTTGACGAATACCTTAACCATTGGTTTGTTGTATTCATCCATTGCTTGCTTAACACATTTGGGTAAATGCGCCATTGCGTACCAAGTCATTGCCATACGATGAAAATGCGCCACAACCAAACCTTTGTTCATCAGGTATTTTTCTGGGTGTGCCGCGAACCTTTCCACGTGTTCCATGACCTTTGCCCTTGATGCGCTAAACTTAAACGTTTCTCCGTTTTCATCAACAAATGTGGCGCGATAGCAATTATCGTCACCACAAGCGAATTCCATTGTCTTTATTCCGTATTGAATCGTGAATAAAATCTCGTTCTTTGTCATAACATCATTCTTGCATACGTTGTTGTAAAAAAACTTGCCGCCCATTGGATTTTAACCCTTGGTGCGCAAGTAAAATAACCTTTCGGAATAAGAAGATTTATATGATTTTCGTTATCAATAAAGACAAAATCAATAGGTACATATCCCATTTTCCTTGTTTCTTTTTCCGCTTTGTCTTTTTCGTTTTCGTAACAATATACGACAACCTTAGTTCCTTTTTCGTACTTTTTTGACAAATCAATTGAATTTAGCCAAGTTGAACAATTTTTTTCATTCATAGCACCTTAAACATTGTGTATTCGTCTTTTCCTACTACCGTAATTTCAAAGCCAAGAGTTTGATACCAAGCGACAAGCCAATCTTTCGTCTTATCAACTTGTATCTCCGCATAAGACCTTGCATGTTTCTTTGCAACCGCAAAGGCGTTTTCCATAAGTTCACGCCCTAAACCTTGCTTGCGGTTCAATACAAACACCGAAAGGTCACAAATAAAAGCCGTTTGTGGATAGTCGTTATCCAACTTAACACACACGATACCCAAGCCTTGTTTGTGTACGATGTCAACCGACACACCCCAATACCACTCGTTCGTGTGGCAAAGATAGTTGTTACTTTCTTTCATTCCGTCTTTTTCGTTTTTCTAACTATGAAACAATCCGATTTACGATATTGCCGTGTCAACACCAATAATTCACCCTCGTTAGTCGTAAACGTCGTTGCCCAGCAATAATACATTTTGCCGTGTTCGCCTTGACTAACGCGCCCGTCATTGATGACGTGTCTAACGCATTCCAAAGCCAACGTAGGGCTTGTATCGTCTTGTATGTCTATATGTATTTTCATAAGTCTAAACCTTTTGACGTGAAAGGCGGTCAAATTCCTTTATTGCGTCAACAATACCGCTTTTATACATTTCAATTTCCTTTTGGCTAAGTTCCATATTCATGTCCGAATTGCGTTTCATAGCCATCATAGAGGGGTTGATGTCGGAAATCATTTTCTTTATTACCACTGGCTGTATTTCCTCCAAGAACCGTTTAATCACCTCGTCGCTTGTAACCTTGTTTGCGTATGCCGTTCCTTTGTTCACGTCAACGACAACGGGTATAATACTTAAAGTTTCCCGAATATCTTGAATGTATGTAACGTTGGGGTCAAGGGCTACAACACGTCCGTTGTTGAATTCCAATCCTTGCTCGTGCAGCGCATCACGTACACAAGAGGCAATCGAAATACCTACAACATTCTTGTCGCACAACGATGCAACAAGTTTATTCATGTCTATTTTTACCATAGTCGTTAGTCGCGTAAGTTTATAATCAAGAAAATGTTTACCAACACCCAATAGCAAGCCTTATCGACGTTGCCGCTAAAGTAGTGAATCAAAGAAGCAACGGATGCTCCTAAGATGCCAAGGATAGACCAAAAGTTTTCGTTCGTCACCAAACGGTGAATCAATTGTTTAATCGGTTTCATACGCTTTCGTTTTTGTTGTTATTACTAATATATTCGTCAATCGCTTGTTTGCAAAGTGCGTCGCAAAGTTCATTATAGAAATTGCCATTGTGCGCCCTTACCCATTGATACGTTACCGACAAGCCACGCGCCTCTACTATCTTGTCAAACAAAACAAACAAGTCGCCATTATGGTAACGTATCGCTTTCCGTGAACACGCATCCAAGGCATAGCGCGAATCGCTTATAATGGTGCAAGAATCCGCATCACTTGGCAAAGCATAAACGGCACTAATGATAGCCTTTATTTCGGCACGTCCGCTTGTTTCACCTTTTACCGTTTGGGATAACCTACGTTCCTCGCGTTTCGTCCGTGCGTTTATCATCACGTAGGATATTGCACTCCTTTCGTGGTCTGGGTAATAAGCCCCGTCCGTGTATAATAGATAATGCATAAATATTCACTTTTTATTCAAAAACCTTAATAGGCTTACGAACACCATTTTGGAAAGAATCGCTTGCACAACAATGACAAGCACCCTTGAAATGTTTGTAGTACCCATAAACCCATAATTCGTTTTGGTTCTTACCATTGAATTGTGTATATACCTCCCATGTTCCATCGTCGGTTTTTCCGATTGTGGCAAAGTGCGTCCAAGTGGCACTCTTTTGCGTTACGTTCGATAACCGACAAAGTTCAATAAACTCAAGATTCTTTTCGCTATCAAAGTAAGCGCAACCACCCCATTGTTCATTATCGGGGAAATATTTTTGCAAAGCCTCATCAAACCTTGTTTCTTTCATCCGCTTTGCCATTTCATAATTGTAGTACCTCATATTCTTATAATTTCGTTTACTACTATAAATAATATATTATTGAAAATTAAATATTCTACCAAGGATTCGTTTCGGAAAGAGAGGGTATTCCCCCTTACCCGTGCTTTCGCGTCGGGCAAACCCTTTCCATGACCATTCTGACCTTATCATCGTCCGTCATATCGGCAGTTATATGGATAATCATATACTTGCTATTCGGTACTTTCGGTATTATCACCGCCTCGCCTTGCGTCCGAACTTGGGTATTACAAGTTTGCCATGCGTCCTCCTTGCATACAAAGTGGTGCGGAGTGTATTCAGCCGTTTCTTGCCACTTGGTGAAAAAGGGAAAGCCACCTACTAACAATGGAAAATCCCTATCAAGTAGTTGCGGTACGTTGATAGGGAGGGATTTCCTTTTATGTTAGAGGTGGTTGTAAAAAGCCAATCTAATAGTCCGAAATGTCCGTTATGCAAGTCCGCAACACTTGTTTCACGGTGCAAATGTACGATGTTATTTTGAATATTCCAAATGTTTATTCGGAATTTAACCAAAATTAACCATCAACCGCCTACTGGTCGTTCCTCCTCCAACGCTATTGTGTACCGTTCGCAATCGAACGTGTCGCCTATTTCATGTTTGGTACACCATTTGATTGCATCATTCGTTTCTTTCACGTCTTTTGTCAAAGCAAAAACCGCTGAACCTACCGTACCAACAAGCATTACCTTTGTTTCGTTCTTTGCCTTGTCGGTAAACTTAACCATCTTTCTAACCATAATCTTTCGTATTTTATTAATTACTATAAAGTTCATTCGCACGTGCCACCAACTTGTTTCGTAAGCCCGTGTCAAGTTCGCCATACCATGACATCGTTTGGTCGTTTGTATGTTTACCCTTACCAACCCATTTGTCAAAAACGTGTTGACCAAGGTTTTCACCGAACAACATCTTGGATTCCTCTATGCACCACCGATTATACATGTAGTACATGAAATTCGTTACCTCGTTAGTCATAATCCCTGTATTTCTTAGATTTCTTGAACAAGAATATCAACACAACCAAGCAAATAGTCACCTTGGTTAGTTCCCATAATGTAGCCAAATCCATAATCGTTTTATTTTAGGTCGTTTTAAAGCCGTTTGAAAGCGTTTCGTGTCTTAGGTGGGTAGTTATCCCACAACATACACGAAAGCCAAAGGAAAGCCACGAAAATCAATTTTCGTTTCTATCCTCTTCGTTGATAAAGTACTCCGCCACGTACTTACCCGTCGGGGTCTTGATACGTTGCGTTTGAATCTTGTAGCCTTTTTCCTTCAAGTCGCAAATACGACGGGGCAAAGCCATACAACCAAAAAGGTTGAGTGCGTCAAGTGCGGTAATGTGCTTACCACGCATTAAATACGCTGCAATTTGCTTGCATTGTGTTGCACTCGTTTCTGGATTCCAATTCACATTTGTTGCCATAGTTTTTGTAATGTTTAAAGGGTTTGTACTAAATATGCTACGTAGTCCGCAGTCTTTTCGATTTCTACCAATCGAACAATCTCGTATTCATGTTCGATATTCAAGAACGTCACCAACTTTTCGACCATAGTCTTTGAACCAATGGTAACGTTAGAGTTAGAACGCGTCGCTGTGCCATCGAGAACGGGAACACCTTTTGTGTCATTCAGCAACAACACAACCTCGCCTCTGTCGTTCCGCATCAAAGCCGCATACTCATAGCCGCCACGTGCCTTGAATTCCTTTGAAAGAAATTGATTGAACGTGATACGCCCTTTGTCTCTGCGTCGATTAATGCTTATTTCGTCATCTTTCAAGCGTCGTGCGTCGTTCTTACGTGGGCGCAAGTCCATGAATTCAAACTTTCCAAAGATATTCGATTCCGTCGTTTGTTGGGGTTCGTTCGTTGGCGTTTCCACCTTTGGCGCATCATCTACCTTTGGTTCGTCCTTCTTAACCCTTGATTCCTCTTTTTCCTTGGTAAAGTCACGTTCCATAACCTCCTTTCTTGTCGATTCACGCAAGAATTCCTCGGACAACTTTGTTGGTGGTGCTGTATTCTCCTTGTCCTCCAACCCAAGCAATTTCAAGTCGATACCCATGCGCAATGCGGTTGTGTAACGGCTTTCCTTTCGCCAATGCTTTGCCGCATCCCAATTGTAGCGTAGAATCTTTGACTGGTCTTGCAGTTTCCACCATTCATCACAACCATAGTTGTTTTCGTTTGCAGCCAAGAACTCTATCCACAACAACTGCATCTGTGACCAATAATCATAGCCGTAGTTGGAATTGCGAATGAAATAGAACGCTTTGGTACAAACCTCGGAAACGTCCACCTTTGCCAAGAATTCCTCAATACTAATCGGGTTTTGTTCCCAATGGTTCTTACGGTATTGGTTGATATATACCGTAGTCATACCCTTACCCTCGATGAAATGCTTGAACAATGCTATTTCAAATGGTTTCATAAACTTATACACCTATATGTGTCGGTGCGCCAGCTTTTAATAAAACGTTTTATTTATTAGTGCCGTTCGATTTGATACGGCAAACACAAGTATCACATGAACCTACATAACCAAGTTCACACCACCAGCACCCGTCATCCGTGCGCTCGTAAATACATCGTGGACTATCCATAAATCTCCTGACCCCAAAGTATTCTTTGTATAATGCTTTCGGCTTGCGGCTGGTCTAAGTCGCCATCGTCGCCATTGACCAATTCCATAACGTACTTTGCACCCCAACCTTGTGCGGCCAATATACGTGACAAGCCGTTTTCAATATCCGACAAGGAAATCTTGTAGCACATACATTCCTCTTTGTCATCCCAATAGTGTTCGATAGTTGAACCAAAGTCCTCGGTTTCGTCCTCTGCGTAGCGGTCAAGCAATTCAACTTTCTTGCCCGATAATAGGCAACGTGCCACTTTATCCTCAAAGCAATCGTTCTCTTTGAACGTCACTTCATTTTTGTTGTTGTCACACTTGTAATAACAACCAAGCCATGATGAACCATAAAGTGCGGTAGAAAATAGATTTACCAAGTCATCATGAGTAATGTCCGTAACGATAGTTTTTGTTTTCATAATACTATTTGTTTTTAAGTTTGTTTACGTTTTCGATAAGTCTTTCTTTTAATTCGTCATAACGTGCCGAATCCCAGTAGATGTCCGACCATAGCGGCCAATTGCGATTACCACACATTAAAGCGGTTTCGTGAATCAAATACGAAAGGTCGCATTTGTCTTGAACCTTACCTTTGTACCTTACCCTCGGCTTTGAAAAATCAATTGCCGAAACATCAATGTCCTTTGCCATAGTTATTCGTTGTTTTTAAAGTTAATACTTGCTTTAACCGATTTTCTAAGCGCAACGATGTACGATGAAAGTTTTGTCAACAATGGGCGCGACAAAATATCGTCAACGTCAAAATCCCACTTGACAAACAACGTCGGCTCTAACTCCTTATAGTCACGCATCAAGCCAAGAATCTTTGCGCGATTGTCGGCTTTTGTGTTTATCTTATCCCAATCCCACTCCGTCACGTCACCCGTGCAAGCGTCTGGGAAAACATTTCTCAAAACTTTCATAAACACCTGAACGTCACGCGACTCCAAGTGTCTTAAATTCTTTGTCATTCCTTTCTTCATTCCTTCGTTATGTTTTTGTTCCCAAGTTTTCTTTTCGTAAGCCATGCGCCAACGTTCACTCGCACCGCCCGTTGATTCGCCACGTTCGCGCTTTGCTGCCAACGCCTTTGTCGTGCGGTCACTTGTTAGTTCACGTTCGTATTGCGCCACACTTGCAAACACGCCAAGCAAAAGACTATTAATCGTCGGCATGTCGCAAAAGTGTATCTCTATACCCGTGTTCACTACCTTAAAGCAAAACTCAACATCACGAGCCAAGCGGTCAAGTTTCGCAATAACCAAGGCGCAATCATTACGCTTGCAATAGTCGATAGCGGAAAGCAAGCCCTTTCTATCACGATGCGTACCGCTTTCCACGTCTTTGAACTCCGCCACCTTTTCGCCATTGTTCGCCTTGATAAAATCGCCACAAATCTTTTGCTGTGATTCCAATCCCAATCCGCTAACACCTTGTCGTTGCGTTGACACACGGATATATACTGCATACTTTTTCATACACCTAAATGCTTTTGATTTCGTTTACTATAACCTCGCCCTCGGTATCGGTTAAATACATACGCTCGGACAACCAATCGCGATGTTCCCTTGCGCTACGCTCGTCATCATAAAAACCCTCATGATGATATTCGTCGTTGATAATACTTATAACTTGATACATAACAAATCAATTATTGAAATTTCGGTTTAAATACTTACCACCCAGCACCTCTATCATGTCAACTGGTGCAAATTTCATCGGCTTTCCATTGATAGCCCGTTTTGCGTCCGCTATGCTTGCGTATTCGTATTCGTACACTTGCTTTAATATCGGTGCGTCCTCAAACGTTTCACTTGGTGGCATGTCTATGAACGTGCGCTCATTACCCACCCAATCCTCAACTTTTCTAATCGTGTGACCCTTGTAGAAAACAACGGCTAACACCCTTTTGATTCTTACTTGCATACGTTTTCCCGTTTTTCATTAAACCTTTTTTTCTTGCTCGTTCCTTTGGTCGTAGACCTTATCCAACAAATCGTTAAGACCATTTAGAAACATCTTGGTTTCTTTGTCGTTTGGTCTAAGTTCCAAGGCGAAAGTGTGGCTCGCCCTCATCGTTTCCAAAGCGGAAACAACTTGCACCAATTCTTTTCGGTTCAAGTGTAATGTGTAATTGTCTAACCTTTCCATGTCATTAATATTTTATTTGTGGCGGTTGCAAGTTCCATTCTTGCTACAATGGTCATATATTTAAACCGCCTACCTTTTTACGTCACGTCGTTGCCTTGTGTTCGTTCTTTTCCATTTCCTCTAACACATGCACCAACTTAACGTGTAATCTTGCCAGCTCCAAAGACTCTTTAATGTCTTTCAAAGAACTTGCCTCGTTACCAATTGTGATTGCCACCGTACCAACCGCGCTTGCGATTCTTACCAAATCATCCTTCGTGATTTCAATTGCGTTAATTGTCATAATCGTTGTTTTTTTAAGTTGTTAATTACTTGCCACCCATACGGACAAAAGAGCCGTTGAATAGCATACCTAAAACTCCCAAGAAAATAATTAATGTCATACGCTTTTAAATTGTTGTTAATAGTGTCAATATTTCGTTTAACTTTTCGATTTCCTTTTGTAAGGCAACACGTGCCGTTTCGTTCGTAATCATTTCCAAAGCGTCCCTGTCTTTGTGAATCTTGCATAAAACACTAAGCCCCACCAAGTCCGCTTGTTTCTTTGTTAACACTAACGCTTTCATCTGTCCTTCAAATTAAGTCCTGCAAACATAACCCTCTTTGTTTCCGTAAAGATGACGAAATGGCATGTACCAATGTCAACACCATTCTCCGCTCCGCTGAAATACTTAAACTTATAGTCGAAAGATAAGTACAAATTCAACACCTTGTCATCACGTTCGTCAACACGAGTAAACCCATCGCCCTTGACTATTATTTCGTCATAGATAACGGGCGTTGTGTTGAAAGGAGTGGACTTGGCGACAACCAAAAGTCGCCCGTCGTAAATCTTGGTTTCGTTGAGATAGAAATCCGCAACGATTCCCAAACGCTTAAACACTATCTTCAATGCCTTTTCCATTGATTCAACCTCCGACGCAGGTAGTACGTCGTATAAAGAAATATTCTTTGCCATAATCGTTTTGTTTTATTGTTCCTTACTATTTCATCATGTAATTAAAAAGAACCGCACCACGCAAGATTACAAAGCCCGTATCAATGCGGCCTAATGCGTTGCGCTTTTCGTATCGCACCTGCTTGGCAATGCCATGCTCAACGGGTAACGTGTGGTCAACGTCCTCCGACCAAGTTTCCGACGCAACGAAGCCTTTTTCTTCCCACTTGTAACAATACTTGTTAAATTGGTTGTAAGCCTCTTTTTCGTCAGTGAATATCTGCACGTCGCTTGTTATCTTTTCGTTGTGTTTCCACGTGCTTACGTTTTGTAATATATACAAAGATTTCATCGTTATTCGTCGTTAAGTTTGTACAAATAGATATAATCGAATCCGTCACTTTCCGAAAGTTCAATCTCCGCATCTGGCTTGAACATCTTTTCGTTCGTGTGTATGCGGTTTGGTATTGCGCTTTCGTAATAATAGAGATAGTTGCCGCTTGGAATGGCCGACGGAGGTAAGCCGCCAAAAGTGTTAAGCCACCATGTTTCGTTCTGTTCCCATTCCTCCTCGCCCTCCTCGGGTACGTGAATAGTGTTCAAGAATTCCCCGTTTACACTATCCGTTATAATCCACTTCAAAATATCACTTGTTTTCATTTTTCCGCTTGTTTAAATTAGTTCTTCGTTTACCATGTAATCCGTCACACAAAGGCTATAAAGATTTTTGTATGCCTCGTTTGCGTAAGGGTATGCGAACACGTGCAAAAGCACAACGTCGATACTACCTTCAAGGATTGTGCAAAGGCTTGCGTTTGTTGGCACAAACTTTGGCACTTTATAGTTTACGCCAAAGAAAAAGAATCGAGTATGATGATGTGCCTGAACGTCAAAATATATGTGCGCTATTTCGCCCGTTGTCATTCCTCCGTCAATGCAACACTTCAAATCATCAGTGTTGTTGATGTCGAAAAGGTAATCTACTCCGTCACGTTCGTTTTCTTGATAATGATTATACGCACACAAAACCAAGTTGCGCACGTCTTTATTTATCTGCATGTCGTGAATCAAATCCGACTTGATTAATTTTATTAAGTTGCAAATGGTACGTTTCATAATTAGTCCTCCCATATCTTTTTAAACAATATAACCTGCTCGCACATTCCGATGTCGCCATAAGTGAAAACGAAATCCCCGTCATCGTCGATTACTCCGTCACACACGGGCAATTCGTCAAACACCTCGCCCTCGTCATCGTGGCCAACCTTTTGCCGTACAAATTCGGCAACTTGTGCGCACGTGTTAAGCCCGAATTCAAGTTCAAGCTGCGCCCACAAATCCTCTTGAAAGTTGTCAATTACCGCAACTTTTCTATATCCTTTAATATTCATAATATACACGTCTTTAAATTAGTCTACCTTGTATAAATAACACGTTGCCCCTGACGTTGTCAAAAATGTAACGTCTGGGTTATACGGCCAAAAGTCATCATCTTTAAACGTCTGAATATATGACGCACGGGGATTGATTTCTCCGTCTAAGATTTCACGCACAATCTTCTACATTCTTGCGCCTTTGTAATAACCTACCTTAAAGTAAGCCTTCAGCAAATCCTTTGCTTTCATAATTTCACGATTTATTAATTATATATATTAATTATTATAATACGTGTATGGGCGCACGTTAGAGCATCCCCCACGTTTTAAGTATTCGAGCATTCGAAATCCAAAAGTCGCGCCACACGTTCGGCCAAAGTTCGCCACTAACATACAACACGCCACACCAAATAAAGCCAAGCAACGACCACAAGCCGCCACCAAGAACAAACACAACGGCAAGGAACAAACCCAAGCCGCAAGCCATGTAATTTAATACCCTTTTCATAATTAATACGTCTTTAAAATTGTTTATTACTTGTTTATCTTGTTCGCTATACGGAAGGCGGTAACGTAATCGCTACACGCCTCCGCTGTCATCATTGCGTCATATAACGCATAAAGTTCGTCTCGTGTCATCGTTTCGCCTTTTTCTTGTTCACCATTTCACGCACCCACTTTCGCGCCTCTTGCTTGATATAGTCCGCATCCGCGCAAGTCCTAAAGGTCAAAGAATAGGGCAACGCCTTTTGTTCGTCGTTCTTTTCTTTGTAGTAAATCATACGAATATCCCACTCGGGTTTGTCTATGCAATAAAGTTCAATCGGAGTAACGTCTTTGCGTTCGTCCGTCGATTGGTTGTAGCAATGAAGTTCCCAATCGCAATCAATCGCTGCGTCAAACCGCAAGCCGCAGCAATTGAATCTAAGATTTACAATTCTCGCGTTCATAATCCGTCACCATTTTTAAAGTTCTATTTCGCCCCACCAAGTAGAGTTAATCGTCCGAAAATCTTTCTCAAATAACTTTGATACACAAGTAAACAAGAAACCGCCAACCGCATGACTACAACTGGGTTCTTCAATTTGATACATGATGCTCCTAAAGAAATGCCAAAGGTTCAAACGCATTTGGTTTAACGTCATACCCTTGTAACTACCCTCGGCAATCCTTTTGCCCTTTTCCGCATATTCCTCAAATACGTACGTATGTATATGCCGCCCCGTCGCTTTCGTCCTTTGCGTTATATTGTTCGTTAACGCTTGTTACGTTCATTTCGTAACATTCCACAAAGTTCTCATAAACGTGGTCTAAGAAATACTGGTGTTTATCCCTTTTTGCGGATTCTACTCCGTACATAAGCCCTGCGGCTTTTACGTACTCCCTTTTGCTTATAACAAAACTTGACATAATTATAAATATTTAAAATCGTTTCTTTTATTCGTTGTTTTAAAGCCCGTCAAGGCGTTTTTAATACGTCAAATAATAAAGTACCCGTCAACGATACAAAAGCCCGTCAACGGGTACGAAAACGTATTAATTTAAAAAGTAGGATTATATTCCTAAAATATCCTTCAAGTCCGAATCCATAAGGGCGAGGCGTTGATATTCGTCATCCGTCAGCCCTTTGGGTCGTTCTATCATTTCGTCAATTGTCGCGCCTAATTGGTCGAAGTAAATGTCTTTGCGCCATTCCCCGACGATTTCCCCGTCATTATTAAATAGGGCTATTTCGTACACGTCCGCGCCTTGGTTAAATCCAACGGCAACGCGCCCCGTATGAATTAACGCGGACACTTGCAACACAAGACACGGCAAATAAAACCCGTCACGATTGCGACAAACGCCAGCACCAACGCCACGCAAGCCCCAAGAAAATACGACGTTTGAGTCGGTTGTGCTTACGATTGCCAACCAAGCCTCACGCGCCACTTTTTCACAAATCCGTTCTGCAAATTCCTTTTCGTTCATACCCTATTATTATTTAAATTGTTCGTATTTACTTACCTTTGCCCCGTCAAGATGTTCTGCCAACGCGTCACACTCCTTTTGCGTACCATAATACAACGCCACGCCACAAATGAAAATGGCGTAACAAATTAAATCGTTTCTTTTCATTCCTTGGTTCTCCTATACTTTAAAAATTAATACACGTTATTTGCGCCCGTGCCAAGTTCCTCCCTTGGTCATTTCAAAGGTTTATATTTTCACGGGCTACCCTTTTTTTATCTTCTTTTCTTGTTCGTCATCGTTGCCTGCATATCCTTAACAATTCCGTCGATTGAACGATACGCAATCTCATAATAATTTAGTGCAATGTCACAAGCCACTCCGTTTTGTTCGAGCATTTCCTTAATGTCCTTCGGGTCACAAGCGCGTCCGTATCCGTCCGCAAATTCGGAGCTTATTCCTTCCGTTACCTCCAAAAAGCGGAATTTATGCCGCCTATTCATTGACGGGTGCACCATTGGATAAGCAACCTTCAAAACGTCAAGTTTCTCACCGCTTGACTTGATTTTTACGGAAAAGCCTGCCCTTTGGCTTGGGTGTGTCATGTCCGAATCGCTAACGCTACAAAGGTACAAATTAACACGCGTACCACTTGCCTCAACCTTTAGGATTGCGGAAAGCAAACGCGAGCAAGCGTTTAGAATGTCCGACCCTTTAACCTTATAAGACACGGCACAAGAATAAGCGATATTTAAAACCTTTTGTTTTTGTATCGTTGTCTTTTGGTTTATCATTGAATTGGGTGCTCCCGTCAAGTATGCTGGCACGTTCGGGGCAAATCCGACAACCGACGAAAAAGTTACACGTCGCGGCATGTCACGGGCAATTTGCGCACGGACACGGGCAACGCCAGCGTCATCAATCTCGCGAGCGGTTTTCTTATCCCCGTACATTAACAACCTATCTGCCGCCTCAAAGTCGTGCGTTTTCGCGTCGCGTGACTTTTTCGCGCTTATTGTTTGGCTTGACAAAATACCCAAGAATGCTGGCTGGGTTTTGCCATTTTCCAAATACGCCTCGAATTGCTTGATATTATCAAACCTTTTAAATAAAGTGTTCATAAATAATCCGTTTTAATGTTGTTCTTTTCCGTTGTGTTCGCTTATCTTATAAGCAACGGGCAAAGGTTAACCCCGTACCCGTTGCGCGTTGTGTACGTCATTAAATAACGTTAGCCATTGCACAAGCCCAAACGTTTGAGGTATTGTGCAACTTTCCGTAAATAAGGCGGATTTCGTCAACGTTCAAACCCTTAAACGTGCAACGGGTTAAAACGTTTTCTTTGTTCCCGTCTTTTCGTGCGCTCATGTACTTTGTAGCGCGATATGAAACAACGTGCAAAATACCCGTTTCACGAATAGCGCGACGGACATCTTCAACAAATGCCACAAGTTCCGCGTCGTTGTTTGCAATCGTCATCTCAACTTCGTGCGAGTAGTCGATTTCGTAATACGTTGCGAATCTATCGCGGCTCGACGCGTCCATTACTTGCCCCGTCACATATTCTTCGTCAGCCCCGTTCATTTGGGTATTACCTGCCGCGATAAAGCGGAAATTTTCATGAGCCGTTACACGTCCGACGATTGGGAAATCATACCAACCATTTGCGAGGGCACTATTTAGAACGATTGCCGCCTCGGGGTTGCTTCTATCGTATTCGTCCTGAAAATATACGCCCCCGTAACAAAACGCCTTGAAAAATGGCGTGTCTTGGAAATTGCCGCCAGCGTCACCATATCCGCGAACGTCGTGAGCAAATTGTATGGTTGTTTGTCCGTAAAAGTCCAAACCTAAAGCCCGTGCAACTTGTTCTGCCGTGTGCGATTTACCCGAACCAGCACGACCAAAGAAATACACGTTAAAGCCCTCGGCAACGTCTTTAACAATATCGTCGAAATCCTTGCAATATACCTCCTTCGCGTTCTTTGCCGTTGCCTTTGCCTTGGCTACTTTCACGGCCTTTGCAACGTTGCCCGTTGTATCATTTGCCGCCATTTCGTCAATAGTAGCGCGTACCAATTCACGAACCGCCTCCGCGTCAAGGTTGCCGCCTTTCATACGTGAAATAATTTCCATTAATGCCTTCGCGTCATCATTCGCGCCCGTGTCGTTCTTTGGTTCGTTGTTCGCGTTCGTCTTGGGTTCGTCAATGGTTGCAACCTTTTCAGCCTTTGCCGTTGCCTTGTTCGTCTTAGCCTTTGCCGCCTTTTTCTTGGGTTCGGGCTTGGGTTCGTTCTTGGGTTCGGGTTCGTTCGTCGTACCCGTTGCCGTTGTGTCATTAGTGGCAACTTTAGCGGACTTTTTAGCCGCCTTTTTTGCCTTGGGTTCGTTGTTCGCGTTGTTCGTCTTGGTTGCCTTTTCCCAATTCGGGGAAATAGTCAGAATAGCGTTGCCGCGTTCGTCGTTGTTCCCGTCATACGTGAAAATACCCTCCATTTTTGCGAGTACCTTTTCACTTGGTACGCCCTCAAATGTAAACACGTTGTTTGCGTTGTTGAAATGTACGCGATAAACAACCTTAACCTCACCCGTTGTCAAATTCTTAACGTTTAACATAATAAAATCTCCTATAAATTTAAATTAATACTAAAGTGAATTATAAAACTATTTGCACCCCTTGAAAATTACGGGTTTTCCCGTTGTCTATTTCAACAACTAAAAGGGTATAAAAACAAAAAGCAAATACAAATATAAAACCCGTTACCCGTTGCCCGTGTCCGTCGTTGTGTTTTGTTGTATTGGGTTTGTCGCTTATCCTTGGGGAAATGTCACCATTGCCGCCCCTACTTTAGCAACCCGAACAAATGACGCGACAAACACGATATTTAAAAGTATCGCGTTAAATACTTGCATTTGCTTTTGTCTTTGGATTTTTGCACGTTGTTTTGTGTAATGCACAACGTTACAAATAAAAGCATTTTAAAAAGTCCGTTTGTTTTTATTTCTTGTTTTAGCACGGGCAAAAACAAAACGTTTTCACTTTCCCGTGTGTTTTATTTTGTTACTATCCACTTTGTCCGAATAATCGCTAAATAATTGCCGTGCGTTGTTGGTTTGGTTCTTATTATTGCCGCGTTCGGTTTGTCCGCTTGATTTCATTCTTGCGTGTGTTTGACGCTTAGGGGAAAAACTTTAAAACCCCTCGTTTATTTCCAACCCGAAAAAAGCCCGTATTATCAAACCTACCCTCATACGCTTTCGACGTTCCCGTGTGTTCCCGTGCTATCGTTTCACGTTCTTATGTTTTGCTTACTTAGTGACATTCGCACACGTTATTAAATAGGTATTTAATCGTTAGCCCTTTGCCGTGTTAACCAGTCGGCCTTGTGTTGCCCCTTGGTTGTTGGTGTTTCAATAAGTCAATTTTAAAAAGTGGATTTCGCTAAATCCGATGCAAAGATAGGTATAATATAAGTGAATTATTCGCTTTTGTCTTTTTTTTAACGTTTATAAACTATGAATTAACAAAAACTATGCACAAATTGCGGTTTTTGTGCAAGAAAATAAAAAGTTATGACATAAAAATTTGTCTAAATAAGCATTAATTCCGTGAAACACCTTTAAATACTGATGTTTCACGCGTTTTCGTTTTTCCGTGAAACATAGTAAACAAAACTTAAAAACGTTAAAGCCCTTTATTTATCGGGGTTTTCACGTGTTTAATATTTTTACTTTGCTTTTTCCTTATTTAGAAAAACCCCTATTTTTCGCAATAATGGCACAAAAAGCCCGTGAAACATTCGAAAAGCCCTAAAATATACCCTTTTCCCGTGTTCCCTTTATTATACGGGTATTTGTTGCCCTATATACGTACATTATAAATAAAACACGTTTAAAGCCATTTTAAAGCCCGTTAAAGCCTTTATTTGTATATACTTGGGTAATTATACCCCTATAAACACAAAAGCCCGTTTGTGTACGCACACAATTAATAAAACATGATAACGGGTAATATTGCCCCGTTATTCGTTACCCGTGTTACCTTGGTACATGATGACACAACCAAAGAACAAAACCCCGTAATAATACCCCTATTTGTATAAATATACTATTTAGAAAATTCTACTTAGTGTATATACAACACTTAAACATTTCGAAATGCCTTTATTTACTATATGTTTACGATAAAATTATATATTTCTTAACACGATATTTAACATTTATATTTATACATAAATAACGTAAATGCCTATAAATCAATGACTTTATTTGCATAAATATCGGAAAACGTTTCTGACGCGTTAAAAACATGCAAGAGGTATAGTTATACGTTTTTACCACGTGACGCGATTTGTGTACGCACACACCCACTTTTTTATATTTATGCATTTAACACAAAATTAACTAAATCTTTCGAAAGCCCCGTAAATAAAGGACTTTCCCCAAAACATAATGAATAAAGACTTATTAACAACCAATGCAGAACCCCTTTAAATAAAGGTATTACACAATAATTTATATTTATACATTTATGCAATAATACCCCGTATTACTTAGACTAAATCCAAATAACAACACTTTTTAAATTGTGTACTATTTACACGTAACAAAATAACCATTTTACGCGCCTTTTAAGTGTGACAAATACAATATTATTTAATACCTTTAAAGTGTATAAAATACCCTTTATTTTCTTTTCTTTTATTATTCTTTTCTTTATACTTATATATATATTATATTATTATATTATATATTATTTTATTTATTCTTTTATTGCCCTTTTCTTTTTCTTTTAAACGGGCTTTTATTATTGCATGATACAATATTATATTATATCCGTATTTATTGCCCAGTTGCCCCTTATATTATACCCTATATATATAGATAACTATTTATATAAAGATACTTATTTATATAGTGTACCAATATAAACAAACCAAGACAAACAAAGATAAATAAAACGGGTTCGTTTGTTGCCCGAAGCTTCCTCTTTTTCCCGTGTGTTTGCGTTTGTTGCCCCGTGTTTGGTTGTCGGATTGGGTAATACTTTATAATATTGTATTTGTATTTTATTTGCAACGTTCGTTATTAATTCGTAACACGTTGAAAATCAAGGGGTTACAAGAATAAAGACGGGGGAGGGGGTAAAAATGCCAGATTTTTCGTGTGGTGCAAACACCCCTGAATTTTCTGAAAAATTTTTTTCTGAAAAAAACTGAAAAAAATTCCGTGCGCGTATAGTTAACCATTATATCATGGAATACTATTTTAATAAGGAGTCCTTTATATATAGTGTTATCTTTATTATATATAGTATATTATATATATAAGGTTTACCATATATGTTAAAGAATACCTTATAAACGTTAAATTTTGGTTAAAGTTGGTATTGGTGTGTACGTATTTAAAATAAAGTATATATATTTGCACCCGATTTATGTTAGAAATGGTATATTATGGCAAATGAAATTAAGAAAGTAGACGATGAAATCAAGTGGGGTTCTGTGCTTGGTATCATGCAACGTGACATGGATAAGTCGCGCGGAATGTTAAGTATGGTTGTTAGGCAAATAGGCGACCGTATGGAACGTAGGAAAAAAGAATTGTATGACAAGGGTGTTGTAGAACCAGCGTTTGATGGTGAATATAACCGTTGTTATCAATTATATAGTCAATTGGGTGGTATATACACGATGCTGCAGGGTATTGATGGTGTGATAACGTCTACGGTGATGGAGATGTTACGGGATTTGGATATAGATTCACAATCAAAATAATAAAAATTTTATGGTTACTAAGGAAAAATTGGATTCTTTGACTACTCGCGCCTTTGACACGGCATGTAGTCATGGTTTTCACGATGTAGAACGTTCAAATGCTCATTTTATGATGCTCGTTCTTAGTGAAATTGGGGAAATGGTGGAGGCTGACCGCAAGTCACGTCGTGTAAAGTTGCATGGTGACGCTTTGGATAACACTTTGCGCTTTAACGATTTCGTACCGACATTCGAACACTTGGTAAAGGACACTATGGAGGACGAACTGACTGATGTTGTCATTCGCCTTCTTGATTTCTGCGGCAAGCGTGGTATTTCTATTCTTATGGGAAACGACGGGATTGTAGACATGCAAGACAAGTTTGTGGAGATGTTTGGTGAAATGTCGGTATGTGAACAATGTTTTTACTTATCGCGTGTCATAACGTCGATAGGTGATGACGCTCCTGCGCAAGACCTACCTTCTCTTGTTGCTTGTGCCATTAGTTTTTGCTTTGAATTTGCCACTTTCCACAAGATTGATTTGTTGTGGCACATAGAAAAGAAGATGGCTTACAATGAAACCCGTGCAAAGATGCATGGAAAGAACTATTAACGTCTAAATACGCGATATTATGAAAGAATATAAGATTGAATTCGACTACAACGGTCAAAAGGTCATACTTGATTTGCGTCGTGTGGTGGCTATTACGCGCCCCGACAATGGTGTTTTTAGGATTTACTTTGAAAATGCCATTTGGGGTGTTAAGGAAAAGGAGTTCGAAAGGGTCTATAACGCTTGGATGGCACTATGAATTGCAAAGAATGCAAGTTTTGGACTAAATCCAAGATGAACGGCAATCATTGTACGTGCCTTTGGGCTACTAAGCCTTGCGAACAGACACGACGATACAAGAATAAGGCGAAAAGGAACAAAAAGAAGTTGGAGATGTATGGTAAAGGTGCTAAGAAAATGCGGTTTTAGTGGTTTTAACGGTCAAAGTTGGAATACTTATCGTGTCTTTGATGCGTTTTGGCTACATATCAACAAAAAGTTCCGTTGGCCTTTGATAAGTTTCGCTTGGTTGCCGTTCTAAATAGATGAAATTATGACACAACAAGAATTTGATAGACAAATAGCGAAAGCCGAAAAAGCGCACTATGTGAAAGGCGCGGTAGCATGGGCGGTACGTCTTTGCGTTACCCACCCTGCTTTGGCTATGTCATGGTACGAACGACAACCAAAAGCGGTGCAAGATGAAAAAGAACAATAATAGCGATAATACGTCTATGTGGCTTTCAATCATCGTTGCTTGGCTTATGGCACTTACGATGGTCACTTGTCAAGGAACGCATGAAATAGCAAGCGAGATTAGAATGTTAAAGTATAAATAACAAAAAAAGGAAATAAGACGATGACTAAAGAAGAAAAAGTGACATACGTACACAAATGCGTTGCGGAATTCAAGAATTTCGTCGTAGGTACGGAATATTGGTTTTCAATAGGTCTTGATGGCGAAATTATTGCGTCGGACGGTACTATTGTTACGGAAAAAGAACTTGATGATAACTTTGAAATTGTAAAATAAGAAATTGATTATGGAATTAACGGGTAAAGTAATTGCGATATTAGAACCGCAATCGTTCACATCGAAAAAGGACGGAAACGTGTATATTACTACGGTCTTTGTGATTGAAACACAGGGGCAATATCCTAAGAAAGTAGCCTTTAAGGTTATGGGCGAGGATAGATTCAAGGGTATGCAAATCGTCGTTGGTCACAACTACAACGTTTCTTTCGATGTTGAATCAAGGGAATGGCAAGGAAAGTGGTTTACGGAATGTTCGGCTTGGAAGGCTATATGCATTGACGGTCAAAATGCGAACACCCAACAAGCACAAACGGCAAGCCCAGCACCTGCTGCCGCTGCAGCACCAGCTCCTGCCGCACCCAGTGGCGGAGGTGATGATGGCGAGGGTGAACAAAAAGACGATTTGCCATTCTAACGACTATGAATAGCGACAATCTACAAGCAATAGCACGTGAATATCTATCACGTTTGCGCTACATGGCTAACAAGCATGGTCTTGGCGCGTGGGTAGACACAACGATAGCGGATAACCGTAACGGGCGTTGTAAGGCTACGGAAAACGAAGTACGTATGTTGTCAAGGCTTTGTAACGATTCCAATGTCAAGCGTACCGATGTGCCAAAGATTCTTGAAAAGTCTTATAGGTATTGTGTCGAAAAAGGCGTTTTCGAACGTCTAAAGACGAATATTTCCAACCGTGCGACATACGATAAAGTTTCCGTGCTAATGCTTGGTAGAACGTTGAACAAAAGAAACAAGAAAAATACGAAATGAATAAGTTTACACCAATATTCGGGAATAGCGGCATATACACCAAGCACGATTTCTTGTTTGCTATGGGTGGCGTTTGCGGTACACGTGGACGTATGGCGTTGGCAATTGTCGAAAGGCTTGCTAAAAGCGGCTATAAAGGCGTTGTATATGCTTGCGGACGTTCCGATATGGATATGGCTTTGGTGTCAAGGGCTTGCGAATACTACGGGCTTACATGCGACATCTTTACAACTACGGGTTGTGTTACCGATGTTATGTCAATGACAAAAGCAACGATTCACCCCGTTGCCAATGGCTATAACAACGTCTTGAATGCCCGTGCAAGGGATTTTGCCGATGCTGATAGCGACAAGGCTTATATCCCGATGGGCTTTGCGTGTCGTTGTGCCATTGAAACATTGATGCACCAACTATCCATACTCCCTCCCGACCTAAAACGTATCGTCATCTACGACGAAAGCGGTGTCAACGTTGCGGCTATCATGCTTGGACTTTCTTTCTATGGGCGTTCCGATGTTAACGTAATGGGAGTAACGACGAAACACGAACCCTATAACGTCGTTGCACGGCTTTTAGGTGTTGGCGTGTTGGATAGACCAAAAGTAACGTTCACATACACCCGTGTAAAACAAGTAACGTCTACCAATGATGTTATGTACGATGGAGTGGCGTTAAGTCCTACAAGTGACGGTCATTGCGTAAAGTTCTTGGAAACGGGCGATATGCTTTGGATAAATGGTGATAACTTGGCGATTGATGATATTAACGATATAAAAGAGTAATTTATGCAAACTGATTTATTTGGAAACGTAATTGAAGAAAAAGGTGACTTGAAACGCGATTTCGGAGCAAACCCTTTTTCTATTCTTGACACCAAGGATGGATTGTGGCAAGCACGGAAGAAGCGTTGGATTAACATGGGTATCAAGTCCGAGGTTGGTCGTGACGCAGTAACGTACCACATGAAAGATTGGGCAGACAAGAAAGGCGAACAAGGCACTTTGCGCGGTAACAACCTACCAAGTGACACGTCAATCTTTGACCCCGTGCTTTGCGAATTGGTTTATAGATGGTTTTGCCCCGATGGTGGGCGTGTGCTTGACCCGTTCGCAGGAGGTTCGGTTCGTGGCATTGTGGCTAACTATCTTGGGTATCACTACACTGGTATTGATATTCGACAAGAACAAGTTGATTCCAACCGCGAACAAGCGTTAGACATCTTGGGTGTTGATAACATGCCACAATGGTACGTTGGTGATTCAAACATCGTGCTTGACCAAAACTGGCAACATCAATTCGACCTCGTGTTTACCTGTCCACCTTATGCCGACTTGGAGGTTTACAGCGACTTGCAAGGTGACATATCGAATATGGAATACGACGATTTCATGTTTACACTTGAAAGCATTATCCGCAAGTCATGCAAACTATTGAAAAGCGGTGGCTTTGCCGTGATGGTCGTTGGTGACGTGCGTAACAAGCAAGGTAACTACTATGGCTTTGTAGCGGACACTATCAAGGCGTTTCAACGTTGCAAGGGTATGGGATTCTATAACGATGCGGTTTTGGCAACGTCGTTGGCAAGTGCTGCCTTACGTGCTGGCGGTAACATGAAATCCGCTAAGTTGGTAAAGGTGCATCAAAACGTGTTGGTTTTCAAAAAAGCGTAAAAAATAGGAGGACTTGGTTATGTTAGAGGCAAAGACAACGGAACAAAAAGACTATATACGCAACATATTGCATGATTGCGTCGTTAATGACGATGGCGTTGTGATTGGCATTGAAACAATCACTTTCGACGAAATGCAAAAAGTTGTGGAATACCTACAAAGTGCCACTCCGCAAAAGGAACTTTTCGAGAAGTGTTGGGTGGCTTATAATCGCAAGGGTTCAAAGAAGAAGGCTTTGGAATATTGGAAAAAACTCACCGACAAAGAAAAATCGTGCGTCATGCCACACGTCAAGGCTTACGTATCGTCACGTGAACTACAATACCAAAAGGATTTTGAACGTTACTTGCGCGACAAAACGTTTATGACCGTCGTTTATAAGGGCAACCAATTATTGTTTGACCCCACAAAGAAAAATGACGCAGGGGTAACAAGTGAGGTTTATATGCCTATTTGCGACGGTATGCTTTCTTGGAATGAATACTACAAGTGCTTTATGTACGTTGGTAACTTTGACGGTAGTATTGCGGACGGTTACGATGACAATAACCGACCCAATGGTGCTACTATCACTTTGAACAACGGGCGCGGCACGATTACATGGGATGCAAACACTAAAACATGGGATAAGGTATGACTAAGAAAGAACTATTGGATAGTCAAGCATTCAAGGCAATGCCAGATGATGCGGAGATAGTGTTCAACACTTGCAACCGTGTTGACCTTTGCCAAAGACTAAGGCTTGACCAAATGACATTGATACAACAAGTGGTTAACGTTGACGATTTCAAAGACATTCCTTTGAATCTACGCGGTTCGTATGTTTTTAGACCACAATATGCAACGGCATTGGTGATAGAAGCAGTACCGTATGACTACTTGGAACGTAACGGAATACATTTAAGAACTGAATAGTATGTACGAAATAGACGAAAGCCAAATACGGCAATGGTGGGCGGTGTTCAATCCCGAAAGCAAGTTGGTGGAAATACGCTTGCTTGGTAAGCAAACATATAGCGGTTATTTCCGTGATGTTGATACGCTTATCAATGGCTTGCGACCTTTGCTTGACCATAACAACATGCAATACTATGGTGCTATGCAAGCGTATTTCACGTTGAACGAAATCAACGAGGATTTGTATAGCCGAGAGCAACACGACGTATTTGTAAAGAAGCCGAAGTCAACGACAACCGACGGTGACATCGTTAGGCGACGTATGGTATTGATAGACCTCGACCCAAGCCGTGCGGCAGGAATATCGGCAAGTGACGAGGAATTTGAAAGGGCTCACTTGAAAGCCGTTGACGTGTACCGTTATTTGATTGCACAAGGGTTTAAAGAACCGTTGATAACGAAATCTGGTAACGGATGGCACGTGTACGTTCCTTGCGATATGCCTAACGACGAAACGCACAACGAAATTATCAAGCGTTTCTTACAATCGCTATCAAAGATGTTTAGCGACGAAAGCGTTGAGATAGACGAAAAGGTGTTCAATCCAGCACGAATCGACAAATTGATTGGCACATGGGCTAAGAAAGGTAGCGACACACAAGAAAGAAAATGGCGTTTGGCTACCATTGTCAAAGTGCCAACTGACTTATCCCCGAATGATGACGCATTGTTTCAAAAGATTGCCGATTTGTTACCAAAGGAACAGCCCAAGCCGTTGCCGAATCGCCAAAGACCAATATACAACAATAATGCGCCCTTTGACCTTGTATCGTGGTTAAACGAACACGGCATAAAGTATAGGGAAAAGAAAAGCGGTGCGTCTACGTTGTATGAATTAGAGGAATGCCCTTGGATTGATACGCATAGTGACCGTAAGAAATGGGATAGTGCTTTGTTTGTTGACAACGACGGTAAGATTACGTTCAATTGTACGCATAGCCATTGTAAGGGTAAGACGTGGCACGACGTAAGGTTACATTACGAACCAAACGCTTATGACCGTCCTGCTTTCCAACCACAACAACAATACCAACAACGGCAATATGCGCCAAAGCCAAAGTACGAAATCAAGCAAGAATTGCCCGAATTGGGTAAAAAGTGGCTTTCCATGTCCGACATTCAAAAAGTGGACTTGTCGGCTATTCCCCGTGTAAAGACTGGTATTCGTGAACTTGATGCAAAGATATTGGGATTGGCGGAGTGCGAGGTAACGCTTTTGTCGGGCGGTAACGCCAGTGGTAAATCATCGTGGCTAAACACGTTGATTTGTAATTTCTTGGAGCAAGACGCGCCAACGGCATTGTTTAGCGGTGAGTTGCCGCCACACATATTGAAAGCATGGATTCAAATGGTTGCCGCTGGTAAGAACAATCTACGCATGTCGCAATATGGTGACGGAAAGTATTTTGTTCCCAACAATGTTAGCGAAAGGATTGACCGTTGGATGGAAGGTCGTTTCTTCTTGTTCAACAACGAATACGGCAATACGTGGGAGGAGGTTTTCCACGATATGAACGAATTGTTGAAAGCAGGTGTCAAGGTGTTCATTCTTGATAACTTGATGGCGTTGGATATTGATTTGTTGGAGGGTGACAAGAATAACAAGCAAAAGAGCCTTATCTTACAACTAAAGGACTTTGCAAAGAAAAACCACGTACATATTATCATCGTGGCACACCCAAGAAAATCTTTGGCTTTCTTGCGCAAAGCGGATATATCGGGTACGGCAGACTTGACGAATGCAGTTGATAACGTATTGATTGCGCACCGTGTAAACCAAGATTTCTTGAAAGCAGGTGCTGAGTTCTATGGTCAAGCCGAAATACAACGTTATTCGGGATTCGGAAACGTGATAGAAATATCAAAGAACCGTATGTATGGAGTTTGCGACGTGTTGGTTGGCTTACATTACGAACTTGAAAGCCGACGTTTCAAGAATGACATCAACGAAAACATACAATACGGATGGGAACGCGAACCCGTGCAAGGTACAATGGACTTTAACACGAATCCACAACCAACAGCACCACAACCGCAAAGCGAACCCACCAAGCCCAACACTTTGTACTATGGCGGTGATGACTTACCGTTTGCGCCACCAAGTAGCGACGATACACCGTTTTAAGAAAATATAACATAATAAAACTTAAAAATAGAAAGAAACATTTGGAATATATCAAATAAAGTGCTATCTTTGCACCGATTTCAATCATTAATTAATAATAATAACTTTAAAACGTTTACGAAAATGACAAAAAGAACAAAACAAGGAAAAATCGCCAACGACGAAAAGATGTTGGCACGTATTGAAAAGTTGTATGATGACTTTACACCAGAGGATGGCGTGTTGATGATGATGTACGTTGACAAAGACCAAGCGTTGCATACATACAACATCGGCAACCTCACCTCTTGTGCCGCAACTATCGCAACCGCTGTTGATGATGGTTACGACTTAAAGAACATTGGCGATTCGGATGCAACGTTTACGGGTCGTGCAATCGTCGAGGGTATCAATGCGGTTATCGCACGTCGTGGAATCACTGGCTTGCGTGTCGCTACGAAAATCCTAAAGGCTTTACGTGATGCTGTTTTGGAAAAAAACAAGACTAAGGAATCTTCTGGTGACGATTTTCTTTCTATCCTTACCGACCTTGCTATAAAGGTATCCGAAAAGAAAGACGTTGACGTACACGACGAAGATGAGGACGAGGATTGCGAGCATTGCAAGGCTAACAAGATTTGTCCGTTGCCACAGGCTATCGCGTATCGTAAGGCAAACCACCTACCAAACCCGAATCGCAAGAATCGTGGCAAGAACGGTGGCGGTAGTAACGCTAACTAACGTTCGCTATGGAAAAGCCAATACAACTTTTCTACAAAGACGAAAAGGGTAGGTATCGGGTTTATCAAGAACCCGAACCACCTTTTGATAATGTTCTTTATCGCAAGGTAAAGCGCGGCAAAAAGATTGTGTACGAACCGCAATCCATGTGTTCGGACAAAGGCTTAGAGGAGGGCGTATGGGTAGTGACCAAGCATTTGTACGGCAAATCCTATTCCACTGGTATGTATCTTCGTGATTGTTTTATGTGTCAAAAGGCGAGCGACATTCAGGACGTTGACCTTTCAAAGTTGGGCGGTATGGATAAGTTAGCCGATTTCCTTTGTCACCATTGGAACGAATTACCAAGGGATAAGTCACAATACGATTTTTGCCGTGCCGTTGTAGGATTATTGTTCAAATACAAACCTAACGATGGAAAATAGCATTTCTATATGTTGTAACGTCAAATGCCCCGAAAGATTTACTTGCGCAAAGTTCCAAAGGGCTTTAGACGTGAATAGCGGAAAGATAATAAAAGGGTATTACGAAGTAGAAAAATGTGAATACGAAAAATGATGGAAGAATTTTTTACGGCATTGGAGAATCATGGATGGACTGCGTTTTTTGTAGTATGTGGTATTTGTTGGATTATCCGTGCCATTAAAGACAAGAATTGAATAATGGTAAACGAAAAGCAAAATAAAGCCCGTAGAACGCAAAACACATCAAAGGTGGGCAACTTATCCACCAAGACCAAGAAAACGCGTCAGCGGGCTTAAAAATGGCAAAATACGAAAGATTATGGCAAATAACAAGGAAATAGATAGTCTAAAATTGCGTGAATACCTAAATGTTCCGCAAATTCCGTTCCCCGATGAACCTATTACGATGGTAAGGGTACATTTTTGCCGTACTTGCGTACATAGATTGCGATTTGCGTTGAATGAACATTCAAACAAGGTCGTACAATGTTGTGAATTGCAACCAAGCAAACGTAGCAATAGTGGTTATAAGACCATAAAGGTTACTGATAGGGCTTGTAGAAACTATAAAGGCGAATAAAAAAGATTATGGCAGATTTTACTGTAATAGGCTACATAAACACGATAAAATACCTACCAGACTCATGTTTGGTATTCATCGACGAATTCAAGCGTGGGTATCGTAAGCAAGACGGTACGATGGTAGACGATAAGTATATGTCGTGGAAGTGTATTTTTAAGCCATATTTCAAGAAATTCATAAATGACCATTTCAATCAAGGAATGTTGGTGCAAGTAAAAGGCGACATTTTGCCGTATGCTATCGACAAGGAAAGAATTGTTGACGGGTATTCGGTAATTGGTCAAACGATAAACCTTGCATCCTATCCACGTGCAAGCGTAAAGCAAGAGCAACGAATGATTAAGGATAGTCAATTGCACGGTAGCGAAATTCCCGATTTGGACGGTCATAACAAACCAGATTTTTAGTGTTATATAACCCAAATAATAACTTTTAAAAATTACGTAATTATGAAAAAAGATGAAATTGAAAGCCTGAAAAGTTCTTTGAACAAGGCTAATGAAAAAATCGTTTCGCTGCAAGGTGACGTAGAGGCTTACAAACTTAGCGGTGAGCAAATGGGCGACGAAATCAAGGCGTTAAAACGTCAGGTTGGCGGCTACAAGACATCGAACGAGAACTATCGTGCCAAACTTGTAGACGCGCAAAAGGTTGCCGACGGTCTTAAAAAGGAAATATCAGACCGTGACCGTGCCGTTAGCAAGCAAATGGATATTACCAAGGAAAAGGAAAAGGTAATTGAGGGCTTGCAACACCAAGTATCGGACTTGAACCAACGTATTGTCAATACCGACAAGGCATTGCAAGACGCAAAGCAAGACCGTGACGCATACAAGGCAAATTACGAATATTTCCTTTCGTTGCCTTGGTATAAGCGCATCTTTGCAAAATAGAAATTTGTTTTGTTGAAGTTGTCATAATATGGTTGATGGTCACTATCCTCGCGGACTGTGGCCATCTTCTTTTTGTTTCACTAAAACTAAATCTATGCCTACATGAAAACAGAAAAACGTTCTTTATGTTTCAACGGTGGGTGCATCCAACGTGTGTAACGTTATAGTACCCATCATGTATGAATTGTCGCCACGTTCAAGGTCTACCGTCGTTGGCTTGTATTCTTTCAAGCAAATACAATGCACGTACTTATTGCCAAGATAGCCCGATTTAATCCATACGTCCGAATTGGTCATATAGTCAACAAAACTATCATGTACGGCTTGAACGTCAAAGTTGGTTTGCGTTGCCGCGTATTTCTTGCGAACGATAAACGTTAGGTCAATATCCACGTTTTCACGAACCACAACGGGATTGTTGTTGTTATCCAACGTCGTAATCATAAAGTCCTCGGCTTGCGAATCTACCCATTGACCCGTGTAAACGTTTACAGGCTTGCCCTTAGAGCACATGCCGCTAACTTTAAGTATTGCCACACCGTCAAAAAGGGTGGTTATATCGGCAAAAGTACCGTTTTCGGTATTTTTTGCGTAATATCGGTTTGAACTGTTGTTTGCCATAATCGTATATTTTATATTCTAAGTTCCTTATCAAACACTTTTAGGTTATCCGTTGTGCAATACTTACCAAGTTCAACGGTGGCTTTATCCGAATATCGGTAAACAACGATTGAACAAGTATCGTCTGCGTCCTCTATCACCAACTTACTATCGTCAAACAAATAAACATGCGGTGAATTGTAACCGTCACACGTCAAATGAATTTCGCTATTTGCACCAACGTACAAAATAGGGCATTTGGCGGTGGAAATTTCCATATTGGTAGAATTACACCACATGAATGCCGAAACGTCGTTATCGGGCTTGCAAATGCCGTTAAACGCAACGTACAAAGAATACGTGTAACCTTTTACCAAGTCTGCATCAAGAATAACACGCTTTCCGTTGATAAAATCACCAAAAGCGGATAGTATGTATTCTTTCGTCAATCCCTTACCTTGGTAACAATGCGTAATGAAATACGGCAAACTTTGTTGGCGCATAACCAAACTTACAAGACGTTCCTTGTTATCGCCACACTTTCGCCATTCGTTTTTGTAGTCCGCACACAAGGGGGTTGTGATAGCCCCTTGTAATGCAAACTTATAGAAATCAAACATTTCTTTATCCATAGCCATAATCTTTAGTTCATTTCGACACGCACGGCCATTCCGTTAGGCGTTGACCATCCGTTAAGTATTCCTTGTATCGCCAATTGCACTTGATAACTTTGTTGTAGTTGCAAAAGCATTTGCGAAAGTGTACCAAGTTGAACGTCGAGGTTAAAGGAAATGACGCAATTACGAATTTCTTGCAAATATTGGTTTTGTTCGAAAATACGTTGTGCGACAATATTCATGTAAGCCTCGATTGAACCTGCCGTATCTTCCGTTACGCCTTGTATGCCTTGTTGCAACTTGCTAAGTGCCTCCTCGCTTGTTGCGTCTTTGATAAGACCCATTTCACGTAGAATATCGTCAAGTTGACCAAGGTAGCCTTCAAGTTCAGGTGCAATTTCGCGCAAGTCCGCACCAAATGTACGAACATCGTTCATCGTTGGTGTCGTTGCATCCTCAAGGTGTTCTTTAGCCCAATCAGCCCAACTTGACAATATTTCGTGCCATTGTTGGTAGGTAAGGTTTTCAGCACCCTCTCGCATTGCTTGTTGCCAACGCCACCAAGAATTAGCATACCACAACGTACCTTCTTGGTCTCTCCAAAAGTAGTAGCCCTCGCCATTGTTTGCGTCGATGTGGTCAAGTGATGACTTATACTTTGCGTAATAGTCGGCATAAGATTCACCACGTTTTTGAATATCTTGGTCTATCTTATCCCAGATTTTCTCAATCATCGGGCCGACTACTCGAGAAGCAAACACTTGCTTAATCATGTTAGCAATCATATCGTCGATAGAATCAGTAAAGCCCTCCATTGCGTTTTCGCCATTACGTAAAGAATCGACAATATCGCTTACCATGCTATTAACAGCATCCGCAACGCTTGAAATGCCAAGGAAAGAGTTAGTCACGTCGTTACGCATATCCTCAATTTGGTTGCGCATTTCGATGATTTGCCCCTCCAAGTCCGCTATACGGTCTGCGTCACGTTTCTTGCTTGACTTTGACTTTTCAAGTTGCAATTGGCGTTGCAATTCGGTAAGTTGCAATTCCTTGTTGGCGATAGCAGCTTTACGTGCGCCAATTTGTGACGCACCATAGGCATTTTCAATGGCACGTTCAAGGTTCTTGTAGGAATTTTCCAAACGCTTAACCGCTAATTCGGATTTCTTGATGTCCTTTTCAATATCCTTGTCTTGGTTGCCACTAAGGAATGAGAACAAGCCGATAATAACGGAAAGTGCTGCGGCAATAGCCAACAACCAAGGTTGCGTTGATTCCAAGATAATCATTGCGGCAACAACACCCATTATTACGGTTGTCATTATCGTAAATCCCTCGTTGATTGCATCAATCGCATCTGCCGTGTCATCGTCACCAGCGGCACGGAAAAGTTTAGAAACAGCACCCAATAAGCCTTGCACGTTTTCAAGTTCGCTGCTAAGAACATCCATACCGCCACGTAGTTTCACGGTAGCGGCTTTCAACTTGTTACTTGCTACTGCGGCTTTTTCGTCAGCCTCTTTTTGGCGTTCTTTTGCACGTGCAATACGCTCGGATGCTGCGGCAATAGCCTTTGCGTCACCAGTGCTTTGTGCGGACTTTAAGGCGCGTTCCGAATCCTCAAGTTCTTGGTTGGCAGCGGTTTGTTCTTTCTTTGCTGCCGATACCTCGTCTTGTGCTTTCTTGATTTCCCTTAAAGCACTAACAACGGTAGTTGTAGACGAACGGCTTTCAAATTCCTTGGTAGCCTCTTGTAATCCTTGCATCAAAGCCTTTTGGGATGCTGGGTCTTCCTTAACCTTATCTTTAAGTTCGTTCATCTTGTCGATGATAAGTTGAAGGGCTTGCGTGGAGTTTCGTGACATGTCCTCAAACATCATCGAATAGAAGTCACTATTCTTAAAGTCCTCCCAATAAGCCTTGCTTGTCAATTGGCTTGCCTCTTGCGTCGTTGCGGCAACAATGGGTACTGCTTGCGGATTTGCCGTTGCCACCTTGCTAAGTAGTTCCGTAAATTCCGCTTGCAAACGTGTTACCTCTTGTGGGTCATCGGAAATTTGCAACTTATTCGATATGTCAAGTGCTTTCTTGTAATCATCGTCTTTGCCAAAGTTACGAATGATTTTCAATTGTTCCTTAACGGTGTCTTTTTGAATTTTCAGCAACTTGTCTTGCAACTTTCCGTACTTGCTAATAAGCCCGTTCCATTCCTTGATAGTGTCCGACGTGTACTTTTTCCAAAGGTCACGGATATACTTTTGCGCATTTTCCAAGCCCTTGATTGCGTCACCGTCAAGTGATTGCCCGACGGATTCGGCAAACTTATGCACATCGTCTTTAAGAATGTCGAACGGCTGTTCAATGTTAAGACCGCCCAAAGCCTTGTCTACAATGCCTTGAACACGCTTTAATGCATCATCAAACGTCTTTGGCAACGATGACGTGTCAATATTGAACATATCGGCAAACATGTTACCCAATTGTGGGTTTGCGTCAAGTTCTATACCAAGTTCGTACTCGTCCTTCAGTTGGCTAAGTTCGTTATTCAAGCCATCCGTTATTTTCTTGTAGTCAATCTTGGTAATTTCGGAATTAAGACTACGTATTGCCTTTTCCAAAGCCTCAATACCCTTGGTGTTACCCAAACGTGACGCGGTTTCAAGCATGGACTTGTAGTAGTCGCGTACCTTGCGCAAGTCCATCGTTGCAAGTTCCTCGCCAGACAATCCCTTTATGCCGTACTTTTGTAGCGTAGCATTGGTTGTCTTTAAGGTCTTTTCGTATTCCTTTGCGGATGCAATACGTGCGGTGTCAGCATCAACGCCAGCCTTTTGATATTCCTTATACATCTTGCGCATATCGGTTATCAATTGGATTTCCTTTGTCAATGCGTCACCTAATGGGTCTTTCTTAGAACCGCCACCTTTGCCCTTATTCTTGGCTTTTGCAAGTTCCTCTTTGCTTACACCAGCATCAAGTGCCTTGTTATAAGCCTCCTGAACCGCCTTAGTCTTTTCCGTGACAAGTGCTTGGTCGGCTTTGCCACGGTTAAAGCGGTTTTGTGCAACGGTTGCTGCGTCAAGCGCAGCCTTATAGTTTTTAAGAGCCTCGGAAGCCTCTTTTGTTATCGTCGATGACTTGCGGCTTTCAATATCCTTTGCTTTGCTTTCAGCGGCTTGCGTGTATTGTGCGGCACGTTGGAAAAGTTCGTCAACGCTAAATTCCTTACCATTGACATTCAACGATGTTTTGCCAGCCTTTTTAGCATTGGTAGCAAGTGCGCTAAAACGTGCGGAAAGTCGCTTTAGTTCGTCAAGACCCTTTTGACTCATCCATGCAGGAACCTCGGTCTTAACCTTTACCAAGAAATCAATGACGTTTTGACCGCCATAGTCTTTCAATAGTTGCTTGACTTTCTTTGCAAAGTTATCCGTGTCGTATGCTGCATCCATCAAACGACGTTGCGTTTGTTCCACGCGGTCATTAAAGTTTGCGCCATCGACAGCGGCTTTCTTTTCAGCCTCGTAAGCCTTGTCAAGTGCCTCGGTGTAGTTATCGAGTTCGTTCTTTGCGTTGGCAATATCGTTAATGGCATTCTTGATAATATTGCTATCCGTAAACGAACGGAAAAGCGTATTTTCAAGCCATGCCTTGTTACGTGTGCTTTCGCTAAGTCCGATAGCCTCCATGCGCTTACCGATTTCATCGAAAATCTTGTCAACGCCCTTTTGGTATTCGTCACCAGTCTTGCCAGCGATTGCGTCAATGTTTCTTTCGATAACATCGGCTACAATATTGGCGATAGCAGGTGCGTTTTCTGCAATTTCCTTGTTGATAGTTCCAATGCCCAAGAAATTCTCGGTTATCGCCTCGCCAAGGCTTTCACGTAAACGTTTTCTTACGTCCTCAACCTTTGTTTCGTATTCGCTACGACCTTGCTGAACCTCATTCAGGTGCTTACGTTCAAGAATTTCCTCTTTGATAAGTTGTATTGAAACACGTCGCTTTTCGTTGATTTGTTCTTGTGTATCGTTTTCCGTGACAAGTTCCATGTCGTACTCTCCAAGAATACTATTCAGTTCGGACATCACCTTTTTGTAGTTCGATGATTCCTTGCTGATGTTTTCCAACGATGTAAAGTACGTTTCAAGGTCGGAAACTGTCTTTGCGCCAGCACGTCCAAAACGCTCTTGGTATTCAACGGCTTTGGAAACGTTATCGTTGAACAATCCCATAGCCACAGCACCTGCGGCTATAACCGTAGCAATCGCGCCAATAGGATTAGACGCAACGGCAACGGTAAGGATTTTCCATGCGCTTGCGACAAACGAAACAGCACGTCCTAATTGGAACATTCCGCTTATAACGCCTTGCGAAATAAGTGTACCGTTTACAATTGAAATAAGAATAGCCCTTGCACGATAAACACCGTACAATATCACAAGGTCGCTTACAATGTCATAAACGGCTTTCCAATTTTCGAAAAGTAATTTTAAGCCATTGATAGGCAAAGTAAGCATACTTTGGTTTTCGCTACCTATCTCGTTCAACATGTTATTCCATGCCAACGTCAAGTTAGCCATCTTAACACGTAGTGTTTCTGCTTGCTTTGCTTGGAAATCAAAGAACTTGCCTCCCTCGTCCGTTACTTGGTTGATAACTTTCATAACGTCCGAATAGGAAACCATCTTGTCGGACATCATATCGAACACCTGTGCCGTTGTTACGATTTGGTCGCCAAAACGCTTTTCCTCCGTGTATAATTTAGCCAACATAGGTACGATTGCCAAACCAGCGTTAGCAAAGTCACGTGCATCACGTGCCGTAAGAACCGTTTGCGCACGAATCTGTCCTAAGTTGTAAACCAAACGTTCCATTGGTACACCCAATGCGGCAGAAATATCTGCCAAACGACGGGTTGTATCGACAACCTCCTCCTCGGCAAAGTTGTATGCCAACAATTGTTTTGCGCCAGTAGCAAGTTCAACGAGGGTAAATGGCGACTTGATAGCCATTGCGTTTAATTCGTTGAACAATTCAGAACCACGACGCATATCATCAATCAAGATACCAAGCGAACGTTCAAGCATTTCGTATTGACCGCGCACCTCGTATATCTGCTTGACGAAACTTGTAACCGCGCCCAACGTCATAGCATAAACCAAACGGTTACGGATATAGCCGAATGATTGTGCCAAATAGTTGTTACTATGCGTCAATTGAATGCCTTTACCCAACAAATCCGCTTGTAGACGTGAAAGACGTTGGTATTCGTCACCCAATTTGTGAATATCCGATGAATTGGAAACCTTAACGGATTTCAACGCCCTCATCTTTCTTGCTATTGCGTCAACGCTTGACTCGTCCATCCCCAACACGTCTTTCAACGTGTTACCCTTTGCGTTAGTACGCATATCACGGATAGACGCGATAAGGCGTTTGATTTGCGAATTAAGGCGTTCCATCTTAGTTTCATCAAGAACTGGTGTTGCGCGTAATTCATTCTTGATACGCAAAAGTTCGCGGAGTTTACGTTCAGCCTCGGGCAACGTCTTGTCGTACATTGCCGAAACCTTTTGTATTTCGTTTGCGTAAGCCTTTGCTTGCTTAGACGGGTCGCTTGTAGTTTCTTGCTTTAACTTATCCCTTGTCTTTTCGATTTCAAGGTTTTTATCACGTAAGGCTTGTGTACCAAGTTCAATTTCCTTACGTTCCTTTTCCATCAAAGCCAATTCTTGCTCCAATGCGCCAACGGTATTCGGATTGTACGATTGCGTATTGCCACCGTTACGGTTAGAACCCGTTGCATTGGATTGTGCGGCAACCATTGTGTCAAATGCCGATGACATATCACGCCACGCATCTTTCATAAGGTCTACCGAAACTTTTTGCGTTATGGCAAAGTCTTTCATGGCGAGTTTCATCTTATCCAAACCCTCCGTAAACTTATTTGCCATGTCGTTAGTCTTGTCACCAACGAAATTTACAAGTTCGTTTATAGAATCCCTTAAATCTTTGTCCTTTAACGAACCAATGATTAAAACGTCATCGTTGTTTGCCATAACTTATATCTTGTCTATATAGTGTTCAAAATTACGTTTTCTTACCTTTCTTTTGTTGCCTAACTGGGATTTCCATTTCCTCGCCAGCGGCAAGATTTTTGGGTGCTCCAATGCTACTAAAGAACCGTTCAAGTTTCTTTTGAGCCTCGTATGCCTCCTTAAAGTTGTTCCAAGCCTTTTTATCCGTACCACGCAAGTATTTCGTATGCGTGTTGTCTATTGCCATGAATTGTATTTGCGCTATCGACAACCTATAAAGGTAATCGTCTAATCGGTATTGGGGGAATGCTCGGATGAAGTCTGCTGCGTCTGCAATGATAGTGCTTCCATAAACAGTGATGCTGTCTCCTCCGATTTCTTCTTCCTCGTCAGCAACGAATCCGTAAGCGTACTCACCGATTTTTTGAGTAAAAAAAAAGCCGATAAATCTATTGACTTGATAGCCCCAAGTACAATAGCCGCCCATTGATTCGCGTCGTATGTGCTTTGCATAACAACGGCTTTCATAACGCTTATGTAGTAATCGTTTTTGGTTTTAACGCTTTCCCATGTTTCCAAATTGTCGCTTGGTGTAAACAAGTGATTGCACAACACAATTGCCATGATTTCACACATTGCATCCAAATCGGTACACAAGGCGGTTATAATCTTTTGGTCGGTATCTAATGTTTCGTCGGCTTTGCGCATATCCATAACAAGGTTGCATATACGGTACAACGAATAATAGCGCATGTTTTGCACCTTGTAGTCTTTTTCGCCAAGACGTACCAAAGAGGGCGTGTCATTGATAATGTCAACGATATTTCGCTTGACATCAATAGGGAACGGTTCAAATTCCGTTGTTTCTTGCCCTTGCGCTACTTGCTTGTTTTCGTTTTCTTTAGCCATATCTTTAAGTTTTTCGTGAACGTTGTTTATTTTGGCTCTAACGGGCTTTCGTAAAACAAAGGGGTACGTCATCGGGTACTACCCTAAACGCACCCCTACGTTCACGAAAACGTTAGAATTGCCATGCTTGGACTACTCGGTGGGGGTGTCACCGATAATCTTATACATGTGGTCAACTTGGTTTGTGTCGGTGTAAACCAAAGCGGTAATAGTTACCGAATAGTTCAAAGCACCGTCAGCATCCTTCTTGATTGTACCAATGGTCAGACCCTTGTAGATAACAAGAGAACCGAAACCACGACCAAAGTCGAGTTTCCACTCCTTCTCGGTAGTGTGTGCAGATGCAGCACCCTCGTAAGTTTCGGGGCTTGTGTTTGCAACACCAGCGGTATAAGTACCACCAAAGATTGCAGGCAGCTCCGAAAGTTCGTAGTTTGCCAACTCGAATGTCATTGTCACGGGGTTTCCTTGATAGAAAATATCAAAGGGAGCGTCGTAGAACTCAGCCTCAATCTCGGTAGATTCGGGCTCGTCCTGTGCGATAGCCAGACCCTTCAAAACACCCATGAACTTGGTGTAATCACCACTTGTTGCGCCAACGGCACGATAACCAAGACCAATTGGCTTTAAGGTTGTTTTCTTTGCCATAAGTTTTGTTCCTTTCTATTTTTTATTGTTACTATGAATTACTTGGTTGTTGGTCAATTACAACAACGAAAGACTTAACGAAAACATGAAATTGGTTTCCCTTTTGCGTATTCTCATCATCGTCCATAGACAAGATACTATCCTCCAAGATGTAATAGCCACCATCGTTATTAAGCCCAGTGTTCGCCTTTATAATGCCATTTATACCGTCCTCAAAGAAACGATACTTTGTCTTATTCAAGCGTCCTCTGTCGCGCTTTGGAACGAAAGCCGTTACACTACATCTTACCCACCCGTATGCGTCGCCCTCAAATTCGGATTCATCATTCAAACCGCCCACCTTGGTAACGATAAAACCGTTTTCGGTATCGCTTTCCGTAGTTGTGGTTGGTTCTGACATCGAATATACGTTAGGTGTCAACGTTGTAAACAACGATGAAAGATAGTCGTAAACCGATATTCTTGAGTTATCCGTAATCATAGCCTTGCTTAATATTTAGGTGTATGAATTTCAAGTGTAACCTTACATAATGGTGATAAAGCGTTTTTGATGTGGTCGTACCGTTGCGACATAACATCGAATTGGTAGCGTTTGCCGTGAAATATAAAGCCCTCTTCTAAGTAAGCACCGTATGGTGCAACCGCGCCAAAGACTATTTCCCAGCCTTGTCTTTCTTGTGGCTCGTAACTCTTACCGAATTCGTTTGCCAACGCCCTACCATTAACTTTTACGCTAATCATAGGGGTGTATTCGTGCAAAAGTGAATTTTTCCTTGCTTTCTTGCGTCCGTAAGTACCGAATCCTTTGCGCTTACCTTGAAAGAACACACACCAAAAATAGGAATCGGATAAGTTGTAGGTTCTATCATCAAACTTTTTACTTTCAACGATTCGTACCAACTCCTCCTCCGCATAGGCAATAAGACGTGCGGTTTGTTCCTCGGCTATGCGGTTATAAATCGCTTTGCCAAAAGCCTTACCGTTAAACTTAAAAGTTGTCTTTGTTGCCATAACCCTATTACCAATTTTTCCTTGTCGAATAAATGCTTACACCGCCAAGTTGTGACGGTTCGGCATTGTCTACCGTAAACTTAACTGTTTGCCCGTAACGCGCAAGTTCTATGCGGTCTCCCTTGTCGGGAATGATATAAGCCCCGTTCTTGTCTTGTGTAAGCGGAATCGAAATAACGTAAGACGATGTTTGAAGGACACGTCCTTCGTCATCAGTCATCATCGTTTCGTCCATAACACCGTTGTATATTTCGGTGTATGTGTCCTCCGCGTCACCTTGACCAACTACAAGGCGGTAAATCTTACCTTGGTAGGGATATTCAAGAATCTCGTCACGTACCATAGGGCATTACAGTTTGTCAACATCTTCGATAGGTAAAAACTTGATTTTACGCCTTACGCTTTCAAGTATTCCTGCCTTTTCGTCATCGTATTTGTTGTAAATCTGAATGGCGTACTTGATTTTTTCGTCTTGATAATAATCGGTTTCGCTACCAACGGTCTTTTGATAACCATTGTGCGATTGTTGCAAGGATGGGGTACTTGAAGGGCTAAGTAAGACTGCCGTAAAGATTATGTCTGCGGTCATCAAATCCTTTTGCTTTTGCGATACAACGGTTTCGTCGTATGCATCATCATTAGGCGTACAACCTCTATCCAACGCTATCTTTTCGAAAGTCGAAATTTCGAACGTGTAACGTGTCGAACTCTTTAACCATTCAAGTACCGTCATCTTTCTTGCAATTTATTAACTTAACTACTAAATCGTATATGCCACATCAAATTTAGTCTGCGGTTGCGATGTCAACTACAACGTGGTAGAGAGCCTCGTTCAAAACCGTAGCGTAACGTCCGATAACGTCCGTGTGGTAAGACTTGAGCATACCGTTCGGGGTAATCTTGTTGATGACGTACAGGAAGTTCTGAATCTTAGCCAACGAGAACTGAATGTTGTTATTCACCTCGCCACTACGCATAAGTGCGACATCAGCGGTCTCAGCGTGAACAAGCACACCTGCCATACCAAGAGGACGCAGAACAACGGTGTTAGGCTTCCAACCCGATACATCGGTAATGTTGGTAAAGTCTTGAACCTTGCTTTGCTGCTTAACCACACGGATGGGCGCAATCTTAGAAATAGTAGAACGGCTATAAGCCACCAACTGTTCCCAAGTGATAGTGTTCACGTCAATGCCGCTTGCACCGTTGGTAACGACAATTACCTTGTCGGGTGCGTACATACGGATATAGCGATTAACCTCGGCCTTGAAGAACGAGTTGTTCACAAGAATAGAGGTGATAATGCTATAAGGAATATCCCACTCCATAGCAAAGTCAGAAGGCAAGTTCTTTGCGGTCTTGAAATCTTGCTCAATCTTCTGCATTTGAG
>Ga0265298_10000989_pt1 | contig 42133 bp, 33 predicted proteins | sample AusTroGonzalo_MG_3_FD_193486 | JGI IMG/M metagenome (GOLD analysis project Ga0265298, IMG submission 193486) | Bovine rumen microbial communities from tropical cattle in Woodstock, Queensland, Australia - Gonzalo_01 | ecosystem: Host-associated > Mammals > Digestive system > Stomach > Rumen ... | reverse complement strand
TCATTCCTTATGCAGAAAGCCATAAATACAAGTTTTATTAGCGAATTTATTTTGTATTTTTCTCCAAGCAATTCCATAATTATTTCCAAATATTCACTCTCTAGAATATATCTATTCATCTTCCTTCCCCCAAGATATTTGCTTATCTTCGTCTGTGTTTTCTCCTGTCAGATAAACATAACACCCGTTTCTATATATAGAACTGTTATCCATAATGCTTGAATCAATAACCTTTCTTGTGGTTTGCATAAAAACTTGCTTCGGAGAAGGATTGTCACCGTCCAGCTCTAGCAAAGCATCCTGGTAATTTGTATATGCCGCATCTTCTATATTAGAAATCACTAAACCGCCTTCCACATACACATCTCTAAAATCTTTATAGAGCAATTCTTTTACAAGTTCTTGTGCAATAAACCCAACATCATTTTTTACAAGTTTAAGCTGCCTAATTTCCCTAATATCACCTTTCTCAATCAAATCATTAGCTTCTTTTTGCTTTTTCTTCTTAACATCGGCCGTATTAACAGTAAACTTGTTATCACTTATTTCCGATCTAACCCTACCAACAATATCCATAATTTTTTGGAATGTTATAACACATTTCTTCTTATTCTTGATTGACTCATCTATTTCTGACATAAAATACTCGACAATGCGATCGCATCGAATTTGTTTTGCTTTTTCATAGACCTTTATATCTGTGCAATATGTATCTATAATTTTTTGTTTTAATCTCGATAGAATCTGATCCTCTGAATATACATCGATCTCACATTTTTTTGTAAATTTTAATATTAAGCTTTTAACAGTTTCTTCATTATTATTTTCAAACAAAGCATCATGCACTTTTCTTGCTATAGATTTTCTGTTTTTCGACACGCCATCTTCAAAATACTTGTAAACAGCATCTATGGTAGTATCTTCATGGACATTAAATTCCAAATTATTTTCGCAGATTAAGACAAACGAAGTATTTTGAGCCTCTCCTGCCAAAATCCAATTTCCCAACACTTTAGCCCAACATTCCTTACTAACCACACCGCTTTTCACTTGTATATAACTTTTGTTAAAATTGACCGAGACCAATTCTTCTGGGGTATTGACATCTATATCGTCTACCCCTTCATAAGTAAAATATAAATCCATAGAAGCATGAGCAATAACGGTATCTATAAAAATATACCTTTGAAATAAAAAACCATATTGAGATATAATTCCATCAGACATAAACGACCTCAATTATTTTTTTCATTAAAATTCTATCATTACTCTACCACACCAGTTTTTCTTCCAGAAGCTGCGCTAATTTTTCAAGTCCTGCTTTGTCGTCTTCGGAAAAGCGGTTTGTCAAGGGGCTGTCGATATCGAGAACGGCGACGAGTTTGCCGTTTAAGTGGATCGGAACGACGATTTCTGAATTCGAGGCGCTGTCGCATGCGATATGCCCAGGAAATTCGTGGACATCGGGAACAAGCATAGTCTCATTTTTCGAAGCGCACGCTCCGCAGACCCCTTTCAAAAGCGGGATGTGGATGCACGCAGGCTTTCCCTGGAAAGGTCCGACTGTGAGGACACCGTTGCGCATGATGTAAAACCCGGCCCAGTTCAGGTTTTCAAGCGAACCCATGATGAGCGACGAAAGGTTGCTTAGTGCCGAAACCGCCCAAGGCTCGCTCTCAAGCAGCTCAGTTGCCTGTTTCAGAAGAATGTCGTAATTGGTCATTATTCCTCCATAAATATTCAGAATCGGTCATTCTGAGCAAAGCGAAGAATCTTAAAGATATGACGACAGATGTTTCGCTGACGCTCAACATGACGAACCCCTGGTTTTTATAGTCGCCGCATACGCGCTGTTGATGAGACCAAGTACCGCCGAAAGGATGAACAGGGTCTCGATGCCGAGCGTGTGCCAGATCCAGCCGCCGAAAAGTGCGATTAAAATGCTTATCAGGTGGTTTACCGAAACGCCGGTGGAGATCGTAGCGCGGGTCTCTTCAGGTGAATCGGAAAGGTCCTTGACATAAACATTCGAAGCCATCGAAGCAAGCGAAATGACTGAATCGAGGATGTAGTTCACGCAGCAGACGACAAAAGCGACATCCCGCGGAAAAATGTGGTGGGCGAAGCCGTAGAAAAAGCAGACTATGACAAGGATCAAAGTGTCCATAATCATTATGATCTTATATCCGAAACGGTCTATCATCCTGCCTACAAGCGGAGAAGCGGCGAAACAGCAGACTGCGGAAATCGCGAAGAGAAGGCTTATTATCATCGCGTCGGCACCGTAGAAAAGAACGAGGACGTAAGGGCCGAAAGTGAAGAAGATCTGCTTTCTCGCCCCGTAAAAAACTTCGATCATGTAGTATTTCGAGAATTTGCGGCGGAAGTAGAAGCGCCGTTTCGCCTTGTCGGTCTCGCTGCTTCCGGTCATCCTCATAGAAAAAATGAAACCGAGAAGAAGGATAAGGCTGCTCACGATGAAGACCGGCTTGAAAAGAGCCGTACTTTTGCCGGCAAAAAGGCATACCGCAAAAATTATGATGTACCCCGCGAGCATTCCCATCTGATGCACTGAGTTCTGCATTCCGAGAGCGATCCCGCCGCGCCCCTCCTTTGCATATTCAAGGGTAAGCGTATTGCGCATCCCTAGCTGGACGTGCTCGCCCAGGGAATATATGAACATCGCCAGTATTACGAGAAAACGCACCGGAGGCACGACTGACTGCATCGCCATGCCGCAGACCATTATGACCGCGCCGAATTTATATATTTTTTCAGCCGAAAAAGTGTAGAAAACGGCAAGAAAGAAGATAAGCAGAAAACCCGGAAGTTCTCGGAAAAATTCAGACACTCCCTTGTCGAACTCCGTCATTCCGACTACCTGCGCCAGATAGTTGTCAAGAACGCCTTTATACAAGCCGAAAGCGAGCGCGAAAGTGATCATCGAAACGAAAAAAGCCCTGTATTTTGAATCCTGCCTGAAAACTTCTTTGAAACCGCCCATGACCGCCCTCCAAAAATCGCTGAAGAATAGTTTTTCGCGGTGGTTTGTCAACCGCCATAAAAAACAAAAACAACGTTACGACGTAACGACGTGACGCCGTAACGTCATAATTTGAAATTCTTGAGGTTTCCGTGTAACATCGCATGTTTTTTGATTTTTTCACTTTGGAGATGAATCATGTTCAAAGAAAGCAATATCCTGAGATTAAGCATCTTCGGCATTATTGTCGTTGCGGTCTTGATGATCGCAGGAACATTCTGGGAAGGTCAGAAGGCAAGACTCGACACGGAGAAAGCCGTCAGATCGGTCAGCCTTCTCTATCTCGATGAGCTTGCCGGGAGGCGCGAGCAGGTCGTTGCCGCAAACCTTCTGGGGAAAATAAGCGACCTGAAGACGGCCGTCAGCCTTATGACGGATGAAGACCTTAGCGACGAGGAGCATCTTCAGACCTTCCAGGCGAGGATGAAGAAGCTCTACAAACTTGTAAAGTTCGCTTTTGTCGATTCCAACGGCATAATCCACACCGCCAACGGAAGACAGGACAACATCAGCGACTACCATTTCGACTACAAAACGATCTCCAAGCCCAAAATATCGATATTCAACCTGAAAAGCGCGGACAAGAAAGTCATCATCGCTATCCCTGTCGAAGGACTTTCTGTCGGGAACGAAAAGCTCTCGGCGTGCTTCATGGAAATCGAAATGGAGGAAATGCTCCAGGGCGTTTCAATGCACTCGAACAAGGACGCAGCGACTTTCAGCAATATCTACACGAAAGACGGCATTGCTCTTTCCAACACGGTCCTCGGAGGTCTCGCAGTGGAAGACAACCTGCTTGAAGCCCTTCAGCACGCGGACTTCGAGGAAGGATACTCTTATGAAGATATCGAAAACCATTTCAACAATGCCCAAAAAGGCATCGCCTCATTTACCTATAACGGGATCAGGGAAACTTTGAGCTATGTTCCGGTCGCGGGGACAGACTGGTTCCTAACCTACCTCATCCGTGAAAACGTCATCGCCGACAACATAAGCTCGATCTCGGACGCAATCATCACGAGGAACCTTATGCAGTCGCTCTCAGCCACGTTCCTCCTGATGATCATTTTCGCATTCATAATTTTCCAGCAGAAAAAGAACACGAAACTTCTGGTCGAAAAAAAGGCGGCCGATATCGAACAGCACGAACTTGAACACAGACTCGAACTTCAGGAAAAACTGCTTGAAGAAGAAAGACAGAGAACGCAGCAGACAAGGCTCATAACCGCATTGTGTTCGGATTACTGGAGCGTCTACTATCTTGAGCTCGACAAAAACGAAGGTGTCTGCTACCAGGCTCACTCCGATATAGAAAACGGATTCAAAGTCGGCGAAAAGTTCAAATATCTTGAGGCTGTCACAAAATATGCGGAACACTATGTCACCGAGAAATACCGCGAAGAATTTCTGAACTTCATCCAGCCTGACAACATCAGGGAAGGGCTCAGGGAAAACAGAGTCATCTCATACCGGTACATGGTTTTCCGTCACGGAAAGGAATCGTACGAGATGGTCCGCTTCGCCGGAGTCCGCCACCCCGAGGACAGGGATGACCACTTAGTCCACGCAGTCGGAGCCTGCTTCACCAACGTCGATGCCGAGACGCGCCAGACAATCGCGAACAACGAGGCTTTGAGCAACGCTCTTGAGGCTGCAAAAGAGGCAAACAAGGCAAAAACGGCCTTCCTTTCGAATATGAGCCACGAGATCAGGACTCCGATGAACGCGATAATCGGCCTTGACAACATCGCCCTCAACGACCCGGACATATCCCCGAAGACACGCGAATATCTCACCAAGATCGGAGATTCGGCGGAACATCTGCTGAGCCTGATAAACGACATTCTCGATATGTCCCGCATAGAATCGGGGCGCCTGATACTCAAAAACGAGGAATTCCAGTTCTCGAAACTGGTCGAATACATCAACACGATGTTCAGCAGCCAGTGCTCAGGGAAAGGGCTCGACTACCACTGCCACATAAACGGGCATGTCGATGATTTCTACATCGGCGACAACATGAAGCTGCGCCAGGTGCTCATCAACATTTTAGGCAACGCGGTGAAGTTCACTCCTGCCGGCGGCAACGTCAATCTTGATATCGAAAGGACGGCTCAGTTCGACGGCAAATCGACTCTCCGCTTTGTCATCAGAGATACAGGGATCGGCATGAGCAAAGAGTTCCTGCCGCATATTTTCGACACTTTCGCGCAGGAAGACTTGTCTGCGTCCAACAAATACGGCTCTTCGGGACTGGGACTTGCGATCACGAAGAACATCGTCGAAATGATGAACGGCAACATAAGCGTCGAAAGCGAAAAAGGAAAAGGAACGACTTTCACAGTTTCTGTCACCCTTCTCGACTCGGCCGGCAAAGACAGAAATGATGATTTGGAAATAAAACCGAACGAAATGAGCGTTCTCATCATCGACGACGACCCGGTAGCATGCGAACATGCGAGACTTGTCCTTGAAAAATCGGGGATCGCTTCAGAAACCGTTCAGTCGGGCAAAGAGGCTATCGAAATGGTCAAACTGCGCCACGCCCGCCACGATCCTTACAACCTGATCCTTGTCGACTGGCAGATGCCCGAAATGGACGGAGTCGAAACGACGCGTGAAATACGCAAGATCGTCGGGAACGAGTCGGCTATCATCATCCTCACGGCATACAAATGGGATGACATCCTTGACGAAGCGGTCCAGGCAGGAGTCGACAGTTTCATAGCGAAACCACTGTTCGCATCGAACCTTCTCGAAGAGTTCCAGGATGCAGTAAGACGCAAAAGCACCGTGACAAAACATGCCGAGCACAAAGCGGAACTTTCGGGAAGAAAAGTCCTTGTCGCGGAAGACGTCCAGATCAACGCCGAGATCCTGAAAATGATCCTGCAGATGCGCGGAATAGATTGCGATGTCGCTGAAAACGGAAAGATCGCGGTAGATACCTTCTCGTCCAAGCCCGAAGGAACTTACAACGCGATACTCATGGATATGCGTATGCCGGAAATGGACGGACTTGAAGCTACAAGAGCGATCCGCGCAATGAAACGCGCCGATGCGAAAAAGATCCCGATAATCGCACTCACCGCAAACGCATTTGACGAAGATGTGCAGCGCAGCCTTCAGGCGGGACTCAACGCGCATCTCAGCAAGCCTGTAAAGCCAGAGCAGCTCTATCAGACACTTGAAGAGCTCATCGGAAAGACTGAAATTTAACGGAGGAAGCCATGCCGGAACAAAACTTCGAACTCAACGACCAGACTATTTTTCTTGCAGAGAAGATCGGCCGCTACATGCCGGGCGGATTTTTCATCTACAAGGCGGGCGGAAACGAGGAACTTCTTTACGCCAATCAGGCAACGCTGAATATTTTCGGCTGCAAAGACCTTGAGGAGTTCAAAGCCCTCACCGGCTGGACTTTCAAGGGGATGGTTTATCCTGAAGATTATATTGAAATCATAAAGTCGATAGATGTTCAGATAGAAGAGAGCAGTGAAAATCTCGACTATGTGGAATACCGCATCGTAAGGAAGGACGGGAGCATCCGCTGGGTCGATGACTACGGCCACTATACCGAAACCAAGGCCTACGGCGGAGTTTACTACGTCTTCATTTCCGACATCACAGAGAAGCGCGCACAGAAGGAACTGACTCTCAAACAGGCTCTGACTGCGGCTAAACAGCAGGAGATGGAAAAACAGACTGTTCTGCAGGACAAACTTCTTGAAGAACAGCGGACGAGAGAGCAGTACGACAAAATGATAACCGCCATGGCTTCAGACTACCGCAGCGTCTACCATGTCAATCTCGATACCGACGATGCAGTCTGCTACCGCGCCGATCCGAACGACAAAAAGCAGCATAAGGCTGGTGTTCACTTCTCCTACAAAGAGGCTTTCACACACTATGCTGAAAATGTCGTGGCGGAACCGTACCGCGAAGGTTTCCTGCATTTCATCGAACCGGAAAATATAAGAACCGGGCTTGCGGAACACGAAATCATTTCATACCGCTATCTTGCACAGCGCGAAGGGTGGGAATACTACGAGATGATCCGCGCTGCCGGTGTCAGACACGCCGAAGACCGCGACGACCACAGAGTCCATGCGATAGGTCTCGGTCTTACGGTCATAGACGAAGAAATGCGCGATTCAATGGCAAAGAACCAGGCTCTTGCCGAGGCTCTCGCAGCCGCAAAAGAGGCAAACAAGGCGAAAACGGCGTTCCTTTCCAACATGAGCCACGAGATAAGGACTCCGATGAATGCGATAATCGGGCTCGACAGCCTTGCTCTGAGAAACGACAAGCTCCTGCCGGAAACACGCGAATACCTTGAAAAGATCGGAGAAAGCGCAAGACATCTGCTTGGTCTCATCAACGACATCCTCGATATGTCGCGCATCGAATCGGGAAGGATCGTTCTGCGCAAAGAGGAATTTTCGTTCCGCTCGATGTTAGAGCAGATCAACACGATGGTGATGTCGCAGTGCGGCGAAAAAGGGCTCAAATACGAATGCCGCATGACCGGCGGAGTCAGCGACTACTACATCGGCGACGACATGAAGCTGAAACAGGTGCTCATCAACATTCTGAGCAACGCGATAAAGTTCACGGAAAAAGGTGGCAACATCGTTATGGAGGTCGAACGGAAAGCGACCTACGGCGACCAGTCAACGATCAAATTCGTGATAAAAGATACCGGTATCGGCATGGAAAAGTCGTTCATTCCCAAAATTTTTGACTCTTTCACGCAGGAGGACAGCAGCCGCAACAACAAATACGGCAGCACCGGGCTCGGTATGGCGATAACAAAAAACATCGTCGAGCTTATGAACGGCACGATTTCGGTCAAATCGGAAAAAGGTGTCGGGACTGAGTTCACGGTCGTTGTCACGCTGAAGAACTGCGAGCATCAGGGGCCGGCAACAAGCTACATCAAACCTAAGGATATGCGCGTGCTTATCGTTGACGACGAAGAGATCGCAGCGGAACACGCAAGAATGGTCCTTGACGAAGTCGGGATCAGCGCCGACTGCGCCTCAAGCGGTGCCGAAGCACTTAAAATGCTCGAACTGCAGCACACGAAGCATGAACCTTACAACCTTGTCCTTCTCGACTGGAAGATGCCCGAGATGGACGGTCTTGAAGTTTCAAAAGAGATCAGAAAACGCTACAGCAAGGAGACCACAATCATAATCCTGACTTCCTTCAACTGGGACGAAATCATGGATGAAGCACTGCATATCGGCGTTGACAGCTTCCTTGCAAAGCCGCTTTTCGCATCGAATGTCATCGACGAGTTCGAACGCATCGCGAGAAAGAACAACATGAGTCTTTTCCGCGAAAAAAGGCGTGCCGACCTCAACGGCAAAAAAATCCTTCTGGCCGAGGATATCCAGATCAATGCAGAGATAATGAAACAGATCCTCAAAATAAAGGGTGCCGAGATCGACCACGCAGAAAACGGCAGGATCGTGCTCGAAATGTTCGCAAACAGCGCTCCGAAGCACTATGACGCGATACTTATGGATGTCAGGATGCCGGAGATGGACGGCCTCGAAGCAACAGCAAAGATCCGTGCTCTCGACCGCAAGGATGCAAAAACGATCCCGATAATCGCCATGACTGCAAATGCATTCGACGAAGACGTGCAGCGCAGCCTTCAGGTCGGGATGAACGCGCACCTTTCGAAACCTGTTGAACCTGAACACCTTTACAGAACACTTGAAGAACTTATCTGGGAATCGGAACAGTCGTAAATCCAGACTGCGGAGTTACTTATGACACACAAAGGAAAAATTTTAGACAAATACCTTTCGCGGCTCGATGTCTGGTCGATGGCGTTAGGAATAATGGTCGGCTGGGGCGCCTTCGTCATGCCGGGAACGTTCTTTCTGCCGGTCGCAGGGCCTTTGGGCACGATCATCGCAATGGTCGCAAGCACTCTCATTATGCTTGTCATCGGCGCAAACTTCGCCTATCTCATGGAACGCAGCCCGAAAACCGGCGGCGTCTACACCTTCACGAAAGAGGCTTTCGGACGCGACCACGCCTTCATTTCATCGTGGTTCCTGTGCCTTTCCTACATGACGATCGTCTTTCTCAACGGGACAGCGCTTTTTGTCGTAGCGAGAATAACGATGGCACCCCTCGTGAAAAATTCGTGGAGCTACTCTGTCGCGGGACACGACATTTACATAGCCGAAGTAGCCGCTTCCGTCCTTGCTTTCGCGGGGATCGGATTCCTTCTTGTCAAAGCAAAAAAATTTATACAGAAACTTTTCACTGTTTTAGCGGTCGTCATGTTTGCCGGAGCGCTTGTGATCAGCGCGGTGTGCATTCCTCACGCTTTCGAATGGAGTGCTCTCACCTCCTTCGGAACAGGTGACATCAGCGGATTATACGGAATTTTCACGATCGTGATCCTCGCTCCGTGGGCTTTTGTCGGCTTTGATGCCACAGCTTTCGACACGGCACACTTCAAGTTTCCGCTTAAAGACACGAAAAAGATACTTTTCTTTGCGATAATCGTCGCAGGCTTTATCTATACGGCAATGGCGGTTGTCGGAGTCTCTTTCGTCCCCGACGGGTACACTTCGTGGAGAGACTACATTTCAAATCTCGGCAACCTGAGCGGACTTCCGGCTGTCCCCACTTTCAACGCAGCTTCGGCGTACATGGGCAAAACGGGGCTTGTCATTATCACGATGACCGCTCTCGCCGCGATTTTCACTGGCATTATCGGCGCTTACAGAGCGGCTCTGCGCATACTTTCGACAATGGCTGAAGACCACATTCTTTCAAAAAAATTCTCAGGAACGACCTTCACGATTCTTTTCATCATGGTGATATCGATATCCCTTTCGCTTCTAGGGCGCAACACCCTCAACTGGTTCGTCGATCTCACCTCTTTCGGTGCGGTAGTCGGTTTCGGCTACACTTCCGCTGCGGCATACAAGCTTGCTAAAGCCGAAAACAGAAAAAGGGTCGTATTTTCAGGCTTTGCAGGAGCTACTGTTTCCGTTGTTCTGGTGGTCGTCCAGATCGTTCCCCGCCTGTCGGCTCTCGAAGCGATGGGAAGCGAGGCATTCCTGCTGCTTGCGCTCTGGTGCCTCCTCGGTTTCATTTTCTACTGGCGGACTTTGAAGGAGAGCACTCTGGCAGAGTTCAGCGGAATGTCTGTTTCGGGCATCGTCCTTTTCTCGCTTCTCATCTACTCCTCGCTGATGTGGGCGGCAAAACATATTGCGGACGGAAACGGAGAAACTGTGCAGAACGCGGTCACAACAAGCGGCGTTCTCCTCATCCTCATAATTTTCGCAGGCCTTGCAATAATGATGTATATCCAGGATCTCGTCAGAAAAAAACATGAGGCGGTCGAGCGCGAAAAAATACGCGCAGTCGAAAGCAGCCTGGCGAAAAGCCGCTTTCTCTTCAACATGTCGCACGACATCCGCACTCCGATGAATGCGATAATCGGCTATACAAACCTCGCCATGACCGAGAATGATCCCGAAGTTCTGCACGGTTATCTTTCGAAAATAGGCTCGTCGAGCCACCATCTCCTTGCCCTTATCAACGACATTCTCGAGATGAGCCGCATCGAAAACAGAAAGATCGAACTTGAATTTGTGCCGGTAGACCTGTGCATGATTTTCGACGAGATCCGTTCGCTCTTCGGAGAGCAGATGAAGGAAAAAGGGATCGATTTTTCGGTCCACACATCGCAGGTCCGCGACAACTATGTCTGGTGCGACAGAAAGAACGTTCTCCGCATACTTCTCAACGTCGTAAGCAACTCGCTGAAATTCACTCCGTCAGGCGGCAGAGTCACAGCAGTCCTCTATGAAACAGTGAGCGAAAAAGAGGGTTACGGCTCCTACGAAATGCGCATCGGCGACACCGGGATCGGCATGTCGAAAGAGTTCGTCGAAAAGATATTCACAGCCTTCGAACGCGAGCGGACTTCGACCCAGAGCGGCATCGAAGGGACAGGTTTAGGTCTCGCAATAACCAAAAGCATCGTCGATCTCATGGGCGGAACGATAGAAGTCCTCACATCTCCCGGCAGCGGCACCGAAATGATAATCAGGCTCAAATTCAAGCTCGCAAACGAAGACGAGATCAGAAAAAGCGAATTTTCAAAAGCCGGAACATCGGACAAACCTGTCGATTTTACCGGCAAACGGGTCCTTTTAGTCGAAGACAACGCGATAAATATGGAGATCGCGAAAATGATCCTTCTGCAGAACGGTTTCATCGTCGAAACAGCGGCAAACGGAAAGATCGCACTCGATATGGTTTCGGCTTCAGAAGCAGGATACTACGACATCATTCTCATGGATATCCAGATGCCGGTCATGGACGGCTACGAAGCGACAAAAGCGATCCGTGCCCTTGAAAACAATGCTCTCGCCGAAATCCCGATCGTCGCAATGACGGCAAACGCATTCGCCGAAGACGTCAAAGCCGCACACGATGCCGGAATGCAGGCACACATTGCAAAACCAGTGGATGTTGAACTGATGAAAAAAGTTCTGGCTGAAATTCTCAAATAGCGCCGCCTAATTTTTGTCGATATTTCGAAAATTCGATATTTCGATTCGCCGCCTTTCGATATTTCGATATCTCGATATATCGATATTTCGACACAATTTCTGGCGGCGGTGGCGTCACAACGCCAGTTCTTCCAATTTCTTTTTCTGTTTTTTTGCTTCTTCGAGAAGTGCTGAATAGTCAGTATCGGTGCGGCTGCGGAGAAGTTCCGTCATTTCGCTGAGCGGTTTGTAGATCGGAGTGAGCGAGATGTTTCCATACATTCCTTTGAGTGCGTGCGCCACTTCAAATGCGGCGTCGAGGTCTTTTTTCGCAAGTGCCGCTTCAAGCGCGTTCAGCTGCTCGTCGGGAACAGCCATATTCACAAGTTTAAGGTAAAAATCGTTAAGTCCCATGCATCTTGCGACGCCTTCTTCGACATTCGCGCCGAAATCTTTAAGTTTTTCGATCGTCAGCATCTCTTTCTCCCCTCTTTTTCTATCATTTTGGAAAATTCTTCGACCGTAAGCGGCTTCGAGAAGTAATATCCCTGGATTATGTCGCAGCCGTTTTCCTTCAAAAGCCGGTACTGTTCTTCGGTCTCTACACCTTCGGCGATAACGGGAACATTAAGGAAATCCGCGATTTCTATCATAAGCTGGACCATTTTCAGATCTTTCGCGTTATCGCAGATGCGGCGGATAAATTTCATATCGAGTTTAAGCGCGTCGATTGGCAGAGCGGCAAGCATGTTGAGTGAGGAATAGCCTGAACCGAAGTCGTCCATTTCAAGTTTGAAGCCGTGCTTTCTCATCGAATTGGCTATCTCGACTATGCGGTCGGAATTCTCGGTGTAAGCCGACTCTGTAATTTCAAGCAGCATATCCGAGGGCTGGAGCGAGTTCTCAAGCACCAGATCGAGCATATGTTTCTCATAATCAGGAGCGAGCAGGTCGATACGCGAAACGTTGACCGAAACAGGGACAGTCATGCCGAATGCGACTTTCCATGACTTTATCTGCCGAGCCACTTCGCGCCAGATATACTTGTCGAGCTTGTTGATGAGGCCGTTTTCCTCAAAAAGCGGGATAAAAATTCCGGGGCTTATCGTTCCAAGTTCCGGATGGTGCCATCTGACGAGGGCTTCCGCGCTGCAAAGACGCGGTTCGTCACCTTTTATGCTGAATTTCGGCTGATATACGACTTTGAATTGTTTTTCGACGAGCGCATCCTCGACCTCGTGAATGAGTTTCTCCGCGAAAAGCTCCTTCTCATGCAGGTTTGAGTCATACAGCGCATAGTGTTCCGAAGCGCTTTTCCTAAGCAGGTTGCATGCGATGTTAGCCTTGTCGAAACGCTCTTCCATGCTGACCGAAAAATCGACATTCTGGTAAACGCCCATCCTCAGACTGATCTTACCTTCTCCAGCGATCTCGGCCGCGGCGTCGCTTATGCTTTCGAGGAAATCCTCGTGGGAATCGCAGTGCGGAAGATAAACGAAGAAAAGGTCGGATCCTCCGCGTCCTGCCAAACCTTCGCTCTGGAAAGCGAAATACTTTATCTCATCGGCGAGAGCACACAGAAGTTTGTCTCCGAAACTTCTTCCTCTGAGCTCGTTGACAAGGTGAAAACGCGAAACGTTGACAGCAATAGCATCCATCTCTCTTCCCGGTATGTAAACATCGCTCTTCGCACAGTACTGGAAAAAGAAATCCTTGTTGTAAAGCCCCGTCAGGCGGTCAGTCTCAGTCGCGAGAATTATGTCGCTATCCTCGGCAAGCTCGATTGAACGCTGGACACGCGCCATGATGACTTCCGGCATATTGTAAGGTTTCGGGATGAAATCGGCGGCGCCGAGCTGAAGGCTCTCGACTTCGGCGTCTTTTTCCGACGTGAGAACGATTATCGGGATCTTTCTCAGTTTCGGATCGGCTTGCATTGCCTTGAGAACTTCGTATCCGTTGACTTCCGGCATCAGAAGATCAAGAAGAACCAGCGAGATCCTGCCAGGGATCCTCCTGACGATATCAATCGCCTTTCTGCCGTTTTCAGCATAAATAACATCGTATTTCTGCTGAAGTATCATCCCCAGAAGCTCGCGGTTTATGAGCTCGTCGTCAACAACGAGAACCGTCCGCTTCAGCTTGTGTATTCCTTCTTTTATATTCTGCTGTTCGTTCATTTTCCCTCCGAGGAAAAGCAAAAAAACAATGGGAAAATAGTGTTTTGCCAAAATTTTGTCAATTTTGGCAAAACCAACGTGACGACGTAACGACGTAACGGCGTGACGATAATTTGAAATTCTTGAGGTTCCCGTGTAACATCACGGGACTTTTGACTGAAACCGGAGGGATAAAATGGACGAAAAAATCAAAAAATTAAGAGACTTCATCGAAGAATCAGACAACATCGTATTTTTCGGAGGCGCCGGCGTCTCGACAGAAAGCGGCGTTCCCGATTTCAGAAGCAAGGACGGCTTATACAACCAGCACGACGTCCAGTTTGAAAAATACCGCCCTGAATATCTTTTAAGCCACAGCTGCTTAGAGGATCACCCTGACGTATTTTTCGAGTTCTACAGGCAAAAAATGGATGCGAGAAACGTAAAACCGAACGCGGCACACTACTTTCTTGCCGAACTTGAAAAGCGCGGCAAACTCAAAGCTGTCGTCACACAGAATATCGACGGACTTCACCAGAAAGCGGGAAGCACAAACGTCTACGAAATCCACGGCACGACAACGCGCAACTACTGCTCGAAATGCGGAAAAAAGTATCCCGCCGACTATATTTTTGAATCGAAAGAACAGATCCCGCGCTGCGAATGCGGAGGAATCGTCCGCTGCGATGTCACTCTTTATGAGGAACAGCTTCCTGCCGAGGCCGTCACAAAGGCGATCGCGGCGATTTCATCGGCAGACATGCTCATTATCGGCGGAACTTCGCTTTCAGTCTATCCGGCGGCGTCTTATGTCGGCTATTTCCGCGGCAAACACCTTGTCATCATCAACAAGGAACACCTGATCTACAAACTTGACCCCGTCAACGATCTGGAAATAAACGAACCTATCGGAAAAGTTTTTTCTGCGGTCGCGGAATAGTTTACACCGTCACATCGACCTGTCCCGACTCTTCGACGCTTTTTTTGTCCCACTCGATCTTCGAGCAGCACCCCTCTTTTTTGAGCTGCCTGAGCAGGATGTCGATCGCGTTTCTGATAACAGGCGAACTTTTCGAATGAAGTCCTTTGCCAGTGACGATCCTGATTTTGTAGATGCGGCCGCTTTTCATGGCTCTGACGTTGGTTTCGACCACTTTTTCGGCCTCGTCCTGCGTCAGTCCGTGAAGATCGATCTCGAATTCGGGAAAAACGTTTTCACTGCGCGGTCTGAAAAGCTCTTTCTGCTCCTCTGCGCTTGATTCTTTCTCGCGTTTGTGGATCTCGAAATCGATGTCCGAGTATTCTTCGAGAAGGTCTGCAAAACTCTCTTTTTCACCATCTTTTTTCTCAGTTTTACCGGAAAAAAGTTCGGCGAAATTCATTGAATTATTATTCTGGAATTTTTTGCTCATTACAACCTCTTGCCCAGATGGAGCCTTTCTGAAAGTATGTCGAAGAAACTTCTTTCGGGGTTCGAAACAACGCTCAGATCGCGACCGTTCCTGCGGATAAGAACGACATCGTTTTCGCACACCTGAACAGAATTTTTGCCGTCGCAGGTCAAAAATCCGAGAACACATTCCTTCAAAGTGACTTTGACCGAACCTGACGCCGGAAGCACTATCGGCCTGTGCGTGAGAGCGTGCGGAGCGACCGCGTTGATGACGAAAGACTCGTCCGCGGGATAGATTATCGGGCCGTTACATGAAAGGTTGTAAGCCGTTGAACCCGTCGGCGTCGCCGCGATAAGCCCGTCGCACTTGTACTGCGGCATCTCTTCGCCGTTGTATTCGATTCCGAAACAGAGCATCGGGGAAGCGTTTATGTCACGGATTATCGTCACTTCGTTGAGAGCTGTGAAAGCCGCCGTTTCCGCGCCGTTTCTGAGGAGTCTTACATCCATCATCATGCGGTGCTTGACATCGAAATCGCCTTTAAGGAGATTCGTTATCATTTTTTCTTCGCCCGGATTTATCTCGGCAAGGAACCCGAGCTGCCCGACATTGATTCCGGCGATCGGAATATTGCGCTCGAAAGCCATCGAAGCGCCAGCGAGGAAAGTTCCGTCGCCGCCGACCGTCACAATAAGGTCTGAACCGTCGATCTCATCGATGTTTTCGACAACTTTCACACCTAGTTCCCTGCTCTTTCCGGTGATGAAAGCGCGTGTTTCCTGCTGTTCGGCGATTTTCCGGCCGTCGTTTCTGAAAAAAAGGAAAACTTTTGAAATTTTATTTGATGTCATGCTTTTTTATCCCGTATTTAAAGCCGCAGCGGGGACATTCGACATTGAGAACAGGCTCGTTCTCGAATAAGAAATCGATATCCTTCTTCGGCATCCGTTTGAAAATCCCGGCGATTTTTTCTTTAGTGCAGCCGCATCTGAAAGTAAGGCTCACGTTTTCTTCCGAAGCATCTTCGATAAAAGCAAGAGATTCGAAATTGTTTTTTATACCTGCAATTTCGTCATCCACGTAAAATTCAAGGTGTTCCTGCGACTGATCGGCAAAAAATCTCTTAAAAAGTTCGTCCAAAATCCTGTCGGAAGTAATATTTTCGGCGCAGTCGACCATCGTGACGCTTTCCATTCCCGAAATATCGGAAACCATCTGCACTGTCATTCGCGGATTTTTCTCGTAAGGAGAAGGTTCCCACGAATGGGTTTTCGCTACAAAAGTGCCGTCTTCGGAATCGACACAGCAGAAAAGCCTGCGTTTCTGCAGAGGCATCGAGACATTCCACGCGAAACTCCACCCCTGCGGCATGAAAGGAAGGTAAGAAACAGCGAACGAAATCAGTTTTTTCAGATTAGGAAAACACTCCTGCGGCACAGCTTCGACCGGACTCTGGACGTAAAAATCGAGGTAAAGCCCCATAAAATCGACGGCATTGAGTTCAGTTTGCGCCGTTTCGCCGTTTTTCGAGACAATTTTCAATGTTGCGAATGACATTTTACCTTGGTTTAAGCTGCATATTTATCTGACGGTTTTCGGAACTCGGCGTAAATTCAAGAGTACCTATCATGTTGTCCTTGATAAAATCGATTATGTATTTTTTGCCATGTTCAAGCTGAAGCGATGTGGGTGTCACCTTGCCTGTATCCTCGCCGTCAACAAAAATCTGCGCTCCTCCCGGAGACGAAAAAACTGTGACCATATCAACTTCGACATCCGGATCGACAAAAAGGAACTTAAGAATGAGCGCAATGACCGCAAGCCCTGCAACGATCCCGGAAACAAGCCCGAATCTCGAATAAAACGCCTTCTTTTTCTCGCGCTTTCTTTCAGCTTCTTCCTTTAGCCGCGCTGCCTCTTCGGTTTTCTTTTTCTCTTCGAGGTCGAGATCTTCCAGTTCGCCAATATTGTTGAACAGTTCATCCATAAGATATTCAGTCTGAGCCTGCTCGATTATCTTCGTCATCTTGATGAAATGGGCGGGGAAAAGTTTTTTCACGAAAGCCGGGAGCATCTCGCTGTTCGGGTCGAATTCAAGCGAATTATAGACCAGCTGCAAGTCTTCGCGCATATCCATGGCCGAAGCGTAACGCCTGTTCGGGTTCTTTTCGAGCGCCTTCATAACGATCTTGGCAAGATTCGGATCAATATCGGGCATAAGCTCGTTTATAGGCTCGATCTCGTCGTAAAGTATCGAATTCATGATCGCCATGTCGTTGTCGAGATTTTTGTAGAGCGGCTTACCCGTAAGCATCTCGTAAAGGATTATTCCGACCGAAAATATGTCGCTGCGCCTGTCGACCGCATGCCCGCCGCACTGTTCCGGCGAAAGATAAGCGTAAGTTCCCTGAATACCTGCATCACCTTTAAGTTTTTTGGTATAGTTGGCGTTCGCGATGCCGAAATCGACGACTTTTATCTTTCCTTCGTAGGAAATCAGAATGTTGTTCGGGTTCATGTCGAGATGAACGATATTGAGAAAATTCCCGTTTCTGTCCTGAGCGTTGTGGGCGTGATCAAGACCGCACAAAACAGCCGAAATTATCTCGATCGTGAGATTAAGCGGCATGATCTGATCCCTTTCGGCTACTTTTGAAAGGATCGCTCCCAAATTCTGTCCGAAAACGTATTCCATCGCAATGAAATACTGATCTTCAAACTTTCCGAAATCGTAGATCTTGACTATGTTTTCGTGGCTTATATTGCAGATTATACGCGCCTCGGCAAGGAACATCTTAACAAGCGTCGGATTGCTGCTGTACTGTTTCAGCACCTTTTTGATCGCAATAGGCATCGAGTTGACAGGCGAATTCACATGCTTGGCAAGAAAAATCTCCGCCATTCCGCCCGTAGCGATCTTTGAAAGCAACTGATAGTTGTCGAATCTCTCAAGCATGCTGAAACCTCCTTTCGACGCGGTACTGCGCGCGCTTTCGACGTCACGTTGTCACGTCGTTCCGTCGTTACTACGATCCGGCGCGCTGAAAATAACGGCAAAATCGGGATATTATACTGATTTTTTTTGAAATTGCGAGAAGAAAAGCTGATTACTTGTTGATTTCGGCGATAACGTCTTTCGTGATGTCGAACTTGTCGTTGTAGTAAAGCGTCTGCTCAGCTGGGATTACCATGTCATAGCCTTTTGTAATAGCTATTTTCATAACGATCTTGCGAACTTTACCAAGGAACTCTTCCTGAGCCGCAGCATCTTTCTCTGCCAGTTCCTTCTCTTTCTGGGAAGCAAGTTTCTGAAGTTCGAGAGCTTTTTTCTGATAATCTTCAAGCATAACGGCCTGAGCTTCTTCAGTTGCCATTCTGCCTTCCTTTTTTATCTTTTCCTGAAGTTTTATAAGTTCGGCTTCTTTGGCTTTGAGTTCGTCCTGGCTCTTTTTCAGCAACGCTTCGACTTTTTTTCTCTCTTTCTCTACTTCTTTGGATTCAGACCAAACCTTTTTTACATCAACGAACGCGATTTTCTGTGCATAGACCGGCGTGATCATGAGCAAAATGAACAATGCTGCAAAAATTCTGAATTTCGTCATAATTTCCTCCTATTCTTCAATTGTAACTATTTCGGCATCTTTCCACGAGAAATTATTTATATCGGCTTTTGCATCCTCTTTCGAAGTGTATCTGCCGTATCTGACTTCATATTTTCCGTCACTGGTGAAAATATACGTATCCTCTTTTATTCCGCTCTGATAGTTCTTTGCCGCGTCGATATTGCCGAAAGCCGCAAGCACGATCGCGTAAAAGACCTCTTTTTTCGTCTCTTTCGGAGCCTCTTTTTCGGGTTCTTTTTCTTCCTTTTTCTCCTCTTCAGGCTCGGTCTTATTCTCTTCTTCCGCGCTCTTTTCAGATTCGGAAGCCTGTGCAGGAGCCGCTTTTGGCGCGTTTTCCGCAAGACCGACGACTTTTATTTTGGCCCGGATCTTTCCTTTTGCCGCATTGTCGATCTCGTCAAAAGCCTTTTTTGTAAGATCTATGAGCTCTTTTCCAGGCCTGTCGGTAACTACGACTTCGACTTTTTTCTTCGTATCGAGCGACTGTACTTCAAGCACCGTTCCGAACGGAAAACCTTTTGCCGCGCAGGTCATCGCATCGTTTGAAAAAGGCTCGCCGTTAGCCATGTTTCTGCCGTTGTATTCATCGCCGTAGAATGTGACATAGTAGTAATATGTGTCGCCTCGCGAAACGGGATGCTTTACCACCCTCGGGGATTCGCAGCCTGCCGCAACAAGACAGACAAACGCCGCAAGCAGCACCAAAAACAGACTATGAGTGTTTTTTCTTTTTAACTTTTCCATCTTCACTGGAAGTATAATAGTAATAGTTCGATTTATAGTAAGACGAATGGTAGTACGAATAGCCGTAATAGGATTTGAACTTCTTCTCCTGCTTGAAATCGATGTTGTTGACAACGACTCCGAGACGCGTGATGCCGGGCTTCGAGATATTCGCGATTACCGACTTGAATACATCTCGCGGGGTCTCGCTGATATTGACGGCAAGGATGATACCGTCGGTCATAGGCGCTATCGTTGCGGCGTCGCTTACCGGACTGAGCGGCGGAGTATCAATGATGACGACATCGTAGATCTCCGAAAAATCCTTCAGAATATCGGCGAAACGCGTGCTTTCAAGAAGCTCTGCAGGATTGGGCGGAATAATTCCGGCTGTAACGACATCGAGTCCTTCATAAACATTTTTGTTGGTGACATCTTCCATCGAATGTTCGCCGACGATCAGAGTTGAAAGACCTTTTTCGTTCTTAAGTCCGAAAACTTTGTGGACTCTCGGTTTTCTCATATCGGCATCGATAAGAAGCACCTTCTTGCCGGCAACGGAATAACTCGCAGCGAGGTTCGAAGAAACGATCGTTTTGCCCTCGTGAGGAACGGAACTCGTTACGAGCATTACTTTGAGCCTTGAATCGGGGTTGCTCAGCTTGATATTGGTTCTCAGAGACCTGAAAGCTTCTACTGCGAGATTCTTGCCGCTTTTATCCTCGAAAGCAATCTCCTTGAACTGCGAAGTTTCAATCTGCTGGAACTTCGGAATAATGCCGAGAAGCGATTTTCCGGAAAGAGTTTCGAGTTCTTTGAAGCTCTTGAATTTAGTATCGAAGAATTCGACAAGGAAAACAGCGAGGGACGCTAAAACAAGCGCGATAGCAAAACCTGCAAGCAGGATTATCTGCTTTCTCGGCTTCACAGGGATCTTCGAAACCAGCGCACGGTCGATCATTCTGATGTTGTTATTTTTCAAAAGTGCGCTGAGATCGGCCTCTTTCGACCTCTCGAGAACGATGTCGTAAAGTTTTTTATTCGTCTCGACTTCACGGCGCAGCTTGCTGTAATTTATATCCAGCTTGTTGAGGTTGATCGCCTCGGTCTGCGAGTCGGAAAGCATTTTGCGGTTTTTTTTCATCTCGTTGTCAAGCATTTTAAGCTCGAGATTGTAGCTGCTTATCACGCCTTCGATCTCGCTTTTGAAGGTTTTTTCAATATTTTCCTTGTCGGCGAGCAGAGTGACGACTTTCGGATGTTTCTCGCCGTAGACCTGCTCCGACTCGTTTATTTTCGAAACTACGTCAAGATACTTAAGCTTCAAATCGCCTATAATCGGGTTTTCCTTGCTGATTTCCTTAAAAAAACCGTCTTCAGGATTATCGATATTGAGATGCGCGTACTCCTCGATCTTAGCCGTAAGAGCGTTGCGCTTGATCTCCTGATCGGTCAGAGTGTTCGTCAGCTTGATTATGCGGTTCGAAAGAAGCTCCTGCTTCGCCTCGAAAGTCGTTGCAAGAACATTGTTGCTCTGCTTGAACTCGAAAAGCATCATTTCCGAATTTTCGAGATTCTGCTTGAGGCTCACGCTCTGATCCATGAGCCATCTCGCCGCGTCCTTCGTCTCGAAATACTTCTTCTCGAGATTGAATTCGATATAGGATGAAGCCACCGCATTCGCCAGGAAAGCAGCCTTTTCGGGATCTTTATCCTCTACCGAAATACGCACGATGTTGCTGTTTTTCTGCGGAGTTACCGTGATTTTTGCCAGCAGGACAGCAACAGGATCGATATCTTTGATTTTGTCAGGTTCGATTTTCTCAAGATTGAAACCCAGATATTCAAGAACGTTTTCGCCGGGCACCATTTCAAGTACTTTCTGTGCCACTGCACGGCTCCGGATGATCTCATACTGTGTCGCATAATAGTCTTTGTTCGTGTAGTAACTTCCCTGGCTTCCGCTCTGGACGACTTCCATGTTCCCGCCGAGAACGTTCGCCGCTTTGGGCTCGATCTCGATAGTCGCAGTCGAAGAATATATTTTGACCATGCGGTAGATCTGCGCCGCCGTAAAAGTCATCACGATCAGGATTATCGCGATGAAAAGGTAAATATGCCTCTTAAGCAAGGCAAGAATTTCCATTAAATCTATTTCGCGTTCCTGCTCGTTCATCAGAAGAATCTTTCTCCTACAAAAACTATGTCACCGGCGTCAAGATAAAAATTCTCCTTCGCGCCGTTTACTATCGATTTTATATCCACAACAAACCTTTTTTCACGCCCGTCGGTCCCTTTTCTCGTCACAACGACGTTCGAAAGATCAGCCAGATTCGTAAATCCGCCGGCAAGACTTATAGCCTCGATGACGCTCATGCGCCTCCTTATCGGAAAACTGCCGGCCTTTTTAACCTGTCCGAGCACAAAAATCCTCTTGCTTACGAACTCTTCGACAAGAACCGTGACATTCGGCTCCTTCAGGTAGCCTTCTTTCAGCTTTGATGAGATTTTCGTGGCAAGAGTAAAAATATTCAGGCCGTCGACCTTGATTTCTCCGATGAACGGAAAATTAATATAACCTTCTGGACTTACCTGATAAACGCCCGAAAGTTCCTTTTCGTTGTAGATCTGAATGTTTATCTTGTCACCTGCACCGATGAACGAAAGATGATCCTCCTCTTCCTCGCCGCTGCCGGCTTCAGCCAAAGTCTGGGAAGAAGCCTGTCTGTCGGCGTTGCTTTCACCTACTCTTATTGTGCATGAGACAAAAAGCGACAAACTAAAAAAAAATAGGAAAAAAGGGAGAATTTTATTCATAAAAATTAGTAATCGAGAACGATCGAAAGCATTACTCTGTGATCTATATAATCATAGTGAGTAGTCGTCGTTTTTGTGTAATTTTTGTCGGTAGCGGTAGCGTAATTGTAACTGGTGGTAGAAGTTCTTACGTAATCTGTATCTTTGTATTCCAGATTATAACTCAGCTTAAGACCAAACCACGGGAAAATAGCGTAGGAAAGTGCCGGCGAGAAGTTGATAAGGTGATCTCTGCGTTTTCCTTTCGGCATAAGGACCGAATAAGTAACAACAACATCACTGTTTTCATTTTCATCGCTGGTTTTCTGATAGGAACCATCTTCTGCCTGAGTGTACTCCTCTCTGTCTTTGAACTCTATATTCTTGCCGTACATGATGTAGGAGTAGTTGAAATTCAAAGAAGCAAGGAAGTACTTAGCGAATTTCTGTTTGAAATTCAAGTAAGCTTTATGCGTCGAATTATACTGGAAATAAGCAGAAGGACGCAGTGTTTTAAGGTAACCGACTACAAGACCGGTATCCTGATATTTGAAAACCAGTTCGGCATTCATATTATAGTCATGCTGGACACTGTCGCCGATATTTACAGAGTAACCTGCAGCCAGTTTTGACGAGAGATAAGGAGTAATCTGCCCCATAACACCGAGGAAAATATTCATCGGAACAGCTCTCGAAGTATCACGGATGCTCGATTCGTAGTAATCCTGATATCTTACTGCAACAGACGCGAAAGCCATAGTTTTCGGGAGGAATTTCCATCTTCCGAAAAGATCAAGGAACGGGGAGATATAGTTGTAATCTTTGTAAGCAGCATTGTTTTTCGACTGTTCAAGATAGTTGATGTCGAAACCGAGTTTTATCTTTCCGTAAAGAACATCCTCGACACTTTTGAACGCAACACCTACAGCAAACGAATCGAGAAGGTTTCTGTTTTTACCGGAAAGTTCCTGTCCGTCGGGAGTCGAAGATCTCGAAAGTGTGTTTTTGAAATCGAAAATAATGAGACCGTCTTTGTTGAACTCACCCAAAAGATCAGATCTTATATCAAGTTCGGAAAGTTTTTTCGAAGTTTTCTTATCCTCAAGACCAAGATAGTGGTTGTAGTCGAAAAGGAGCGAAAAACCGAAAGTTTTTTTGTCGTCATCAAGTTTGATGCGGAGAGACGGACTGTAGTGAAGAATCATATCCGAAACAATTTCAGTGTTTTTCGTTGTGGTTGTAGTCGCAACCTTTCCGTTTTCATCTGTCGTTGTTCTGGTTTCTGAGGTTTCTGTATCTTCCGAAGCTTTCGTTATATTGGACTCGAATTCCGGATTGATAGCGATACCAACATTCAAAACAGTATCCTTTGTAATTTTGAATCCTTTTTCCGGGGCATCTTCCGAGAATGCAGTTACCGGAAAAACAAGAGTAAAAAAGAGCAGACATGCCGAAAAAGAAAATATTCTGTTAGTTGTCATCTTTCATTACCTAAATATTTACCGTTAATTACATCGTCGGGCTCTGATCTTCCTGATCAGGAACCTGTTCAATCTGGGAAGCATCTTCCGGAGTTTCAGATACAACAACTGTCGTATCAGCAGAACCGTCGTTAGCCGTCTGCGGAACATCGCTGGAGTCAACATTTGCAGCATCCGCCGAATCTGATCCTTCTACGGATCCGCGGTTGATTTCAGCCGGCATATCGTTTCCCAAATCAAGATTCATAGCACTTGTAACACCGCCTTTGGAAGCAGAATCCTGTTCGGTTTTAGCCTGCTGCTGCGGAGCTGCCGAACGTTCGCAGTTCTGAGCCTCGGCTAGTGATTTATCAGCTGAATCAGCCATTCCGCTCAAAATAACAAGCTGACTTTGCGCTTCGGCGGTTTTACCTGCAGCGACCAAACCAGGAATTTTCGCAGCTATGCTTGCAGCACTTGCAGCCAAGCCTTTAACAGTGCCGAGATGACCGTTGACACATGATTTCCACTTCTGGTCCTTTGCCGCGGAAGCCTCCGCACTTGCCTTGTTCAATTCTGCTTCGACATCGGAAATCTTATCTGCTTTTGCCTGAGCTTCATCTTTAAGAGAAGATCCGTCATCTGCGTAAAGAACAGATGCGAAAATCAAAGAAACAAATAATAAAACAAATTTTGAAAAAGACATTTTACACCTCTTTCTATCTCATAACTTAATTGCTGAACATGAACGGGAAAGTAACGCTTGCAGGACCGCCTTCCGGTTTCGGGAAACGCAATCTGCTGATAACTCCTTTGATGCACTTTACAGTTTCTGCATCTTTAAGAGTATCTTCCGATATATCGATACTTTCAACACGTCCTTTTTCATTTATCAAAATAGTAACCGAAACTTTACCTTTTAAAGTCGGATTGGCAAGAAGCGCCTTGTCATAACAGCGTTTAACTGCCGCACTGCTACCTCTGATAGTTTTGGCTACGCTTGCGGAATCGACAGCGCCGTCGACTTCAGTTTTGCCGACCGAAGCCTTGCCGACGACAGCCTTTTCTGCTCTGCCTTTAACAGCGACCGCACCTTCCGATTTTTCGACTTTCAGATCATCAATCTTAGCCGTTTCGACAGCACCTGCATCGCCTTTTCTGCTGCGCTGTGAAGAACTTGTAGCAACACCAATCTGTTTTACGCCTGAAAGAGCCGAATCTATATCTCTGTCTTTACCGCCGTCACCGAGGACATCTGTGATGAAACCGCCGGTGCCGCCTTCTCCGACAGAACCGATCATCTTCAAGAGACCTTTGCCGGCAACTTTCTTCTGCATTTCAGCTACACGGACAGATTCTTCATGCTGGATAGTGGAAGCATCTCTCGGCTTCTCGTTTTTCTTCGGAGCTGCCTCCTGCGGCTGCTCTGCAACTTTTTTAGCTTTCGTCGAAGTTGCTGTCGCATTAGGATCAACTTCCTTTTCTTCTTTCGGGGTCTTATCCTCGATTTCTTTTTCCTCTATAACTTCATCTTTTGCATCTTCAAGTTCCGGAGCAATAAGTTTTGCGAAACGGTTCGGAACATCAACGAGTTCAGTAGGTTCCGGCTTCGGAACATTCATGAGATAAATGGCGAAAAAGAAGTAGCCGAAAACCATAATAATCAACTCGATTCCAACAAAAGGCCAGTCGAAATGCTGCGTCCACGATCCTCTGATCGATTTCGGCAGTCTCAGTTTCGGAGGTTTCGGCGAAGGAACCACAAATTGAAAGAGTACTATTGCATTCCCTATGAGAATTTTTCCGCGGTAATCTTCGGAAATAGGAAGGACATAATCGTCGCCACGTCTTTTCAAAGTACCGCTTTTGATTAAATCTTCGACTTCCCTCGGCTCGCCCTTCAGAAAAATCTTACCGGTCATCTTGCCGGTAAGAACAAGCTCATAATGCCCGGATCTGAAAGAAAACATCGGAAATTTGCCTGATAAAAAGGATGAAGGCACAACAAAATGAGCTTTTTCCGAATCACCTATAAAAACAGTCTCTGCTTTTCTGAATACCTGCTCGTCAAGAATACGACCGTTCTGAATAACGCCGACTCTTAAGACCTTATCTGATATCCCCTGGGGCATAACAACCTCGTAAAATGCAATAATAATCTCTCAAAAAACAGTGACCGGCAACTTAATGCCGGCCACCTTAAACATACTAACCGGCAGCAGAAATCGTCGCGAACTTAAAGTTCGAGAATTCTGCCTGACCAGCTGTATACATAACTTCTGTCAACAAACGATACGGAGTTTCCTTATCCATAACGATTGTAGCGACACCATCAAACTTAACGGTCGGGTTGATCGCTTCAAGTCTTCTTTTCTTTTCAACAGCCTCGACAAGCGCCTTATTCAACGGAATGATGAAATAAGCGTCTTCACCGCCGCGTTTCTGTGAAGCTTCAACTTTACCGTCTTTTACAACCGAAACAGGCTCGTTGTCAACAACGATTGAAGACTTGGCAACCGTAATTGTAACAGTCGCCGCAGGCTGCAACAATGAAGTTGACTTCGGAATATCCAAGTCCGGTCCGGGAGTAATGTTGATAGGATCTGTTGCATAACTCTTAAGCAGGAAAACGAGCATGATCGTAAGAATATCCATCAACGAGTTGATGTTTAATTTCTGACCGCCTGCGCTTTCTCTTCCTGTTTTAGATTTTCTCCTGCTCATCAGGATTTCTTCTTCGTAATTTTCCGGGAGGTATTCGTAAGTTTTGTTTTCTTCTGCCATAATACCCTCCTTATGCTATACCTGCGCTAAGTACAACGTTCGGGAAAAGAGTTTTCTTCTTTTCGCCGTCCTTTTTCTCGCGGGTAGCGTCCATTATTTTCATAATGTATTTGTACTTAGTGTTCGGCTCAGCCGTAATAATAATATTTTCTTCGGCCGGATTTGCATCTTTCAAATCCGAAATGATCTCAACAAGTTTATCGATATCGTAAACTTTTGCATCGACCATATTGCCTGCCGCATCTTCTTCTTGTCCGTCAATTTTAAGGATTGTCGGGCCCAACGGATCGTCTTTGTTTTCAATAACCTGATCTCTTACAAAAACAGTGATACCTCTGTCAGTGAGGGCAACTGTCAGTTTAAGAGGTTTATCATCCGGTCTGTCTGCCGGCGGATTTGCCTCGGAAGAAGGACCGATCTGCGGTGTAGCAACGTTGACAACGGCTATTTTTACAGACTCCATTGAGGTCAACAACAACGGTATAAGAATAAGAATGAGGTTCATTGCAGCCGTCATATCGAGATCCTGAGTGGATCCTTCTGAACGTCTCTTACCCATTTTTTATTCCTCCAAATAGTGTCTGTTACTTACTCAGCCGTTCCTTTTTCTCTGTTAACAAGCAGGTTGGAAAGTTTTACAGAGTAAAGATCAAGGTCATTGAGTATTTTTCCTGCAAGACCGTTAAGAACAAGGTGGATAATCGTTCCAGGAATAGCGATCATAAGACCCCAACCGGTGGTGTTCATAGCGATAGCGATACCGCTTGCAAGCATTGCCGATTTCTGCTCAGGAGCAGCGTGAGCAACTGCGTCGAATGCATCGATAAGTCCGAAAATCGTTCCAAGAAGTCCGAACATGGTAGCTGTACTCGAAATAGCGAACATGCTGGGAAGGAGTTTCGAAATTTTCGGTGTTACTTCAAGAGTAGCTTCTTCCATTGCGTTCTGGATTTCAAGCTCGCCTCTGTTAGCTCTGGAAAGACCAGCTTTCATAACTTTTGCAAGTGCTGCATCGCCTGCTGCGTCGCAAAGTTTGATAGCTTTGTCAACATTGTTTGCCATAACAAGTTTCTGAATCTGCTTCATCAAATTTGCGCCGTTTGTGTTGAATTTTACAAGCAGGAAAATGCATTTGTAAATTGCAACACCGAGAACGTAAAGACCGCAAACAGCGATGAAGTGCATGAACGTTCCGCCTGAACGATAAAACTCAGCAAACCAAGTAATCATAGTAGATCCTCCTAAAAAAATGAAAATAATATACTAGAAAGCATCGTCTACACAGACGGCTTTCTCAACCTCTTCCAAAAAACTAACATCCAGCTCCAAAGAACGGTATGAGAACTTAGCCCTTGACAAGAAGGTCATAACCTCAGGCTTTTGTATCGTTCCTTCGATCTGGATTTCTTCTATAACAATGGTTTTCGCTTCAACATTAAACGAAAAAAGCAATGAAGCGATAAGCGCACAAACAAAAAGCATCACAAATTTACCTTTTACAAGAACAAAGTTAGCGGGAATATATACGAACAAATTTTTTAAAGCAAATTTTTTGGCAAAAGCACCGCAAAAAACTTGTAACTTATCTATTACATTAAATATTCCGGCCATTGTTTTTTATTGTTTTACCTCTGTATTTTCTTTTGCACCGTTGTCCTGCCCTTCCGGTTTCTGCTCAGCTGCAGGAGCATTGTCAGTTTTCTGTTCCTGAGCAGCTTCCGCCTGTGCCGGAGCCGGCTGAGGTTTCAGCGCCTCGAGTTTCGCCTTTGCCGAAAGACTGAGTTTGTCGTTTTCGTCAACGACAGGATATTCCTCCAGATATTTACTCCATGCCTCGGCCGTTCCCGCTTCCTCAGCCTTTTTGAAAGCGGCTTCCTTGTTCAGCTGGAACTGTTTTGCCTCAGCTTCCTGAGCCTGTTTTCTCTTTTCAGCCTTTGCCTTTGCAGCAAGCGCGAATTCAAGTTTCTTCTTCTCGGTGTTAGCTTCTTTTATGTAGCCGTCAACTAGCGCTTTCTGCTCCTTGAAGTTCTTGCTTTTTGCAATCAGTTTCAGATAGTCGTTGAAATATTTGACAGCCGTGTCGAAACGCGCCGGATTCTTGTCACCTGCTACATCGGCATCAAGGTAAAGCAGAGCCTTGTTGAAGATCACGCTGTTGCGGAGCGATTCCGGAAGATCGTTTCTTGCTTCGAGCTCGTCGATCAGAACCGCAGCATTCTTGTAATCCTCAAGACCTTTGCAGGCCAGCGCGAGGTTCAGTTTTGCAGACCAGAAATCGTCTTTGATCTTCAAAGCTGCTTCAAGCTGCTCCTTGGCCGTAGAATAATCTTCGATTTTCATTGCAAGGATCGCAAGAATATTCCGAACTTCAGGCTGGTCGGGATTTGTCTTGATCGATTTCATCAGGTGAGTCGTCGCACCTTTCGTATCGCCCGTTCTGTAAAGCAGGAAGCCGTAAAGCCTCTGAAGTCTGAAGTTTTCAGGATCCCACTTTTCCGCCGTCTCGAGAGCAGATTCGGCAAGTTCGTACATTTTTTTGTTGAAATACGAAGTCGCAAGCGAAATGACCGCTTCGGCATTCTGCTCGTCCTCCTTCAGAACCATCTTCGCATATTTTTCTGCCTCGTCAGCGCGTCCCAGCTGGAGATTGAGCCATGCTATGAAGTTGTATTTTTCAACAACATCAGCGTTCTTCTCTGCAAGCTGCATGAGATAACTTTCTTTCTCCTTGATCTGAGCCGGCATATAAAGCAGAGCCAAATTGTAGAGCGGTTTCGTGAACGAGTTGTCGGCAAGATAAGCCTTTTCGTACCACGCCGCAGCTTCTTCACGGTTTTTCATCCGTTCGTAGCATACAGCCGTATTGAAGGCGATCTGTGCATTTTTCTGATCTTTGTTGAAAGCAGCCTGCCAGAATTTGACAGCCTTTTCGCAGCCGCCGTCCGAGTAAGCGTGAAGCCCTTCCTCGAAGTCAGCAGCAGCAGGTCCGACATATTTTCCGCCGTCGTAATTAGGATCCTTTTCCTCTTTTGCACCTTCTGTTTTCGCAGCTGCCGGACTTTCAGCAGCGCCTTCCGATGCGGCATTCTGCTGTTTTGCCGGAGCCTCAGCGCTCTCAGATGCTGTCCCTTCGGTCCTGCTTCCTTCGGGTTTGCCGGAATCAGAAGAAGCCGAAGATGCCGTTCCGCACGAAACAAAAGAGAGAAGTGCCAATAATATAAAAATTTTATTCAGCTTTTTCATCTTTCACCTCTTTAGGCGTTTCATTCTTCTGCTCGGAAGATCCTTCCGCAGCGGCGCCGCCGAGCCCCGCCTTCTTGTAAGCCTTCTTTTCCGCCTTATCAAGCGAAACGACCGGCGCGAAACCCGAATCGACCGCGTTTTCTTCAGCGAATATCGGAGTTTTGCCGACTTTGTATTCAGCCGGGCGCATAACAGCCAGTTTTTCGGTTATGAGCTGCGTCCACTTGTTGAAAACTTTGAGCTCGCGGGCCTTTTCCAAAGCCTTTGAATAGTATGTGACAGCCGCTTCTTCGATAGGTTCAGCCTGCTGTTTGAGCATATCGGCGTAGATCTCCTCTTCTTCCTCGGTAAGTCCTGCCGGCGGCTCAGCGTCGAACAGAGCGTCGGAGAAACTCTGATAAAGGAAGCCTATCCTGTACATTCCGGCCATCATCCACTCGTAGACCTGGAATTTAAGGACTTCGTTGTATTTTCCTTCAAGAGCCTTCATCGCGGCAAGTTTCTTTTTGAGGTTTTCCTCAAGCTGCTTGTCGTTTTTGCCGAGGATCTTGAGTTTCAGATAAGCGTTGAACTCGTCTTCGAGAAGTTTGAACTTCGCCTCAGCAGCATAGAGCATCGATTCGTCGGTCGTGACCTTTTTCGCTGCGATGTAGGAAAGGATCTTTTCGTAGGAAGCCTTCGCCATCTTCTGGTTGTTGAGTTTTTCCTCGTAGATCTTCGCGATCTGGTAGCGCGCCCTTGCGACAAGGTGGGTTACAGAAAGATCGTTTTCAAAAGTCGAAATGAAGCTTTCGTAATTTTTGATAGCCTCTTTCCAGTCCTCTGCCTTCTGATACATTCTGCCGACATCGTAAAGAGCTTCCTTGCCCTCAGGTTTGGACTTCTCCTCGGTGTAGTAAAGCCTATAGTATCTCGCCGCGTCTTTGTATTTCTGGAGTTTTTCCAGAAGGAATGCCGCGTTGAAGACCGCGTTCGATTTTTCCTTGTAATTCGGATATTTGTCATAAAGCTGTCTGTAAGCGTTGACCGCCTTTTCGTGGTCGTAGCTCATCTCGGCGTTGTAAGCAACCAGATAAAGCGACTGCGGTGCAAGTTCCGAATTCGGATACTCGGTATAGATCCTCTCGTGCAGACGCAGAGCCGATTCGAACATTGTCGCTCTCGAATAGTTGACAGCAGCGTTATAGATAGCCTTGTCGGCATCTTTGTTGTATGGATTCTCCTCGACCATCCTCAGATATTCCTCGGCTGCTTCGACGTGCTTGCCTTCTTCTTCAAGCTGCTGAGCGTGTTTGAAAAGAGCGCTTGCACGGTATGTCGAGAACTCTTCCTTCGCTTTTTTGTCGGTTTTTGCCTTTGTTGCAAACCTTTCAGCGAAGACTTTCGACCATTTCGCAACGCTTACCCAGTCTTTTTTAGCGGTGTAGTAGGCAATTATGTCTTTCGACGCCAGAACCGCAGGCTGTGTCTCCGGAAATTCGCTGATTATACGGAGATAGCGCGGCTCTGCATCACTGTAGAGATCGTGGTCATAATAAATTCTCGCGACGTTGTATGCGACGACCGGCTTGTCCTCGACCTCTTTCGCGAGTTTCAGGTACATATCGCTCGAGAAGACAAGTTTCTGCTCGAGTTCGCTGAGCGGCTTGCCTGCCTTTTCTGCCGCAGGGATGTTCTTTTCATCGGAACCTTCCCAGATGCTGTTGTAGCAGTAGAAGACCTGGAACGCCGCGTCGTCTCTGTATTTATCCTGATTTTTGTCGTCCCTGACGCGCTCGTAGACAACGACTGCAGCCTTGATGTCGCCCGCATAGAACAGCGTGTCGGCCAGGCTGTAGGTTATGTCGTATGTTTCCGAAGTATAGGGGAAATCCTTGAGATAAGCCGCATAGAAGTCCGCAGCTTTGCGGTATTCCGCGACGGCTCCGTCAGCATCGCCGTTTTCCTTGAGTGCCTGAGCCTGTTTGTGGTGGAAGACTGCAGTATCAAGAAGAGCGATCTTCGCAAGTTCCGCTGCAGCACGTACAGCCGCAGGATTTCCGCGGTTGACCCTCGCCCATTCGCTTGATGAGTTGTATTTCGCCGCAAAGATCTCGGTCTCTGCCGCAGCCTTGTCGAATTCACGCGCCTTGTTGCAGAGCTGAATGAGGGAATTGTGAAGCATCGGCGTGTTTTCATAGTAAGGATAACGCCCGATTATATAACGGTAAACCTTTTCGGCTTCCGCGTATTTGTTGTTTTCATCGAAGTAGCCGCCCAACTGCTCGAAAACATCGATTTCGAACGATTCTGCCTTGATCGTCGAGAAGTATGCGATCGCCTTGTCGGCACTGCCCCACTCGTCATCGGCGAAACTGATCGCGATATACTGGATCGCCTCTTTTCTGAGGTTCTGTCCTTTGTCGATGCCGCGCGCCTTCATATCATCTGAATAGAAAAGAAGCTGCGTAAAAGTCTTGACGGCATCTTCGAGACGGAACTGTCTGTAGTATGTCCACGCCAGTTTGTAGAGGATCTGGTCGTAGAAGTTGCTGTCAGGGAATTTCTTTCCTTCCAGATACTGCGCTTCAGCTTTCTTGAGATCGTTTTCGGCGAAATAGTAGTCACCCAGACGGAGCCTGAGTTCAACGTAATTTTCACCTGCGAGTCCCTTTTCAAGCAGAGTGAGCCAGACCTGAACAGCCTTGTCGCCCTGACCGGACTCGGAATAGCAGTAACCGAGAAGATAGTAAACCGAACCGATGTATTCGAAATCGGGGAAACGGCGTATCATCTCAGTGTAAAGTTTTATCGAATCGGAGAAATCGATTTCCGGAAGTTCCGGCTCGACAGTGATTTCACCGTTGTCGAATTTTTCGATCTCAGCTTCGTAGCCCGCCGTTTTCTCGTTGTAGACGATCATCGAACGCTCGTAGTAAAGCTCGGCGAGACGGTACATCGCATTCGGCGTGTATTTCGGATTATCGGGATACTTTCTGACGAATTCCTCGAAAAGGATTATCGCGTCCTTTCTGGCCTTAGCCTCCATAAGTTCCTGCTCGGAGATTGCTTCGGAATATTTCGATTCGACGAATTTTCTCTTTTCGGCTACTTCCCTGAGGACAAGCTGTTTGAATTCATTCTGGTATTCCTTGACGCGCCCTTCGAAACGGATGACCTCTCTCGCGAAAGCCTCGCTGTTGAAAAGATCGCTGTCAACGATCACGTCATCCGGAGAAGAAGCAGACTTTTCCGCTTCGGCATTCTGCGTTTCAGCCGGCTTTTCATCCGCAAAAACAGGAAGAGCCGCAAACAACGCAAATAGAAAAATCAGAAAATATCTCATTGTTCACCGTCTAAATTAAATTGGAGTTGCTGTATTTCAGTAGCTTTCTGAGTTTTGAGACGCTTGATCTCTGAAGAAGACTCTTCCTTCTTTTCCCATGCGACGTCAATGATTCCCAAATCACCCTGAAGCACAAGGTCTGCAAAAATATTGCGGGCAGCGTTCATATTCGAATAAAGCGCAAGGACCGCCATTTCCTCGACTTCGCGTTTTGCTCTGAGAAGTTCGCTCCTGTAACCGTCGATATTGCGTCTTTCCTGTTCGTATGAAGCGCGGATCTCTGAAAGGATCCCGTTCATCGCAGCATTCAGTCTGTCGTAGAAATCGGCAAGTTTCGCATCGATCCTGTCGGCCTCGCTGATAAGAGATGCGATGTCTGAGCCGCCGACAATCGAGTACTGGCGTGCGACTATGCCGTTGAACGAATCCCTTATCTCATTTTCTGCTTCGATAATAGTTCCGCCGAAAACAAGAGCGTTCTTCTCGTCGTCGATCTCGGCCTGGCATGTTTCGCTTTCAGCAGTGAGACCGTTGAACTTTTCACGCTCCTGACCGATCCTGTCGAGGACCTCTTTTTCGTTTTCCTTCGCGACCTTCCTCTCTTCCGAATAAGAAGCGATGAGAGCGTCAAGTCTTACGGAAAGATTTTCGAGTTCCATCGAAACACCGTGCATCTTTTCATCAAGTTTGACGACTTTTTCGCCGTATTCTTCGGCGCGCTCCCTGATCCGTTCAGGTGCGATCAGGGAAGTATCGGTTATATCGAGCAGTCCGCGTTTTTCCAAATCGAGTCTGTCGAATTCGCCGCGCTGACTCTCGGAAACATTTTTCGTCATAACAAGCGAATTCTTTATAACAGCGACCCTGTTTCTGAGCGACATAACGCTTTTTACAGCCGCTTTGAGAGGCGGGAAAAGAGCCGCGGCGTTTTTGTTGCCGGATATAGCCAGAACCTTTTTCTCAAGCTCGTCGATACGTTTAAGCTCTTCTTCCAAAGCGATTATCGTGTCGTTCAGAACGACTGTTTCGGAAAATTTTCTGCTGTCCTGAAGTACTGATCTGACCGCAGGGGAATAAGGAAGAAGGAAATCGGAAACCTTTCCGGCCTTTCCGCTTGCAAGAAAAGACTTTCCGTCGATCGAGAAAAGCTCGTCCTGATATTTAGTGTATTTCGTAACTATCGAATCGAAAAGGACCAGAGCCTCGCCGAACCTTCCCATTTTGACAAGAAGAGTTCCTTCGAGGACTTCCGCCTGACTTGCGACCTGAGAATGAGGCGCCGCATTCTGCACAAGACGCAGCGTTTCAACAGCATCGTCGAACTGGTCACGCTTGATGAAAGTCCAGCTCAACTCGTAGTAAGCCTGCGGGAAAGAGCGTGAATCGAATGAGACCGGCGTGTAGTGCGCCGAAGCCGTTTCGGTATCGTCAAGCTCGAAAGCTATCCTTGCAACAGCAAGATCTGCCAGCTCGCGGATGTTGCCGAAGCTGTGATATTCACCGTCCGGAAGAGCGAGGATCTCTTCATAGTAAGCCTTTGCCTCTTCCAGTTTTTTGTCACGAAGAGCCATGACACCAAGGAAATAACGTGCCTGCGGATAAAACGCAGCATCTTTTTCAATCGCAGAAAAATGTTTCGCCGCTTCCTCCTGCCTGCCGCCGAAGAAAAGCGATTTCGCAAGGTAATAAAGAAGTTCGGGATCTGCAGAAATATCGCTGCCGGCGCCCGAGAACTGATTGTAGTACTTTTCAGCCGCCGCGTATTCTCCTAAAGAATAACTGATGAATATAAGTCTTTTCAGAGCCTTGACCTTGAGGTCTGCGCTGCCTGAAGTCGCGACAGTCTCATAGTAACGGGTAGCCGAAACATAATTCTTCTGCATGAACAGCGATTCGCCGAGCTTGTAGAGAGCTTCGGACTTTACTGCGTCATTGTCTGAAACCGACTCCGTGACCGAATAAAAAATACCGGCAGAAGTTGCAAAATCGCCTTTTTCAAAGAAAAGATCACCTTTTTTCATCTTTTCGGAAGGCGGCAGCTTGTAGTCAGCTTCGGAAATATTAAGCGAAAGATACCTTTTTAAGTTGTTTTCGTATTCGGCTTCGATCTCTTTCAGAGAGGACCCTGCGCGATCGGCACCGTTTTCTCCGGCTCTACCCTGCGGAACCGCCGAGACAACGGCCGGGAAACAGAGAAACAACAGAAAAAGAACTTTAAGCTCTTTGATCATAACTACTCCTCTTGAGCTGAATCCCTGTTTTCAAACGTGTTTTTGTTGACTGAGAACGAAACACCGATTCTGTTGTCGAAGTTATACATCGAACCTTTGTCTACAGCAGCGACTTCAACTTCGACCATATCGCCTTCTTCGAGCGTGAAGGAGTGGTCGGCAGTGATTTTTACAGAATAATCCTTCATGTAAGAGAAGAAACCGTAGCCTCTGCCCGTGAAAACGTAGTAAACGGAAACGCGGTGAGGACCAGGAACGACAGCTGCGTCATAAACCTGCAGTTCTTTTTCCTCGAGTTCTTCCGGAAGATCGACTTTTTTGAAAATCGGTTTGTCATCAAAATAGTAAACCGCAGAAACAAGTCTGAAAAGCGAACCTGTATCATTCTTGTGGATTATCGTAACGGTCGAGCCGCCGACAGTTCCGCCGAGAACGGTTTCCTGCAGAATCGCAAGTCTCTGTTTTGATTTAAAGATTTTGTCTTTCAAAGAATCGATTTTTTCCTCGAGAGCCCTGAGTTTAAGGTTATATCCCTGCTCGTCAGCATTTTCAGAAGAAACTGCCTCAGGCTGCTTTGCCTCTTCAGCCTTGGGCTCTTCAGCAGGTTTTGCCTCTGCTTCGACCGGAGCGGCTTCAGCAGGTGCGCTTTCTACCTGTGCAGCTTCAGCGGGAGCAGCTTCAGGCGCCTTTTCAGCAGACGCTTCGGCAGCCGCCTCAGCATTATTGTTCTGATCCTGAGCGGGAGTCTGCGGCTCCTCAGCCCCTAAAAAAGAGAAAAACATAAAAAATGCAATCGTCAAAAAAACTTTCATTTCAAACTCCGCAAAAAAATCCAGCCGCCTATAATAGGCAATAATTAAAAAAAGGCAAACTTTATAAAAAAAATAAATCAAATGTGGAACACATTATCAACTTTATACCCGAGAAAAAGCTCTGCAGTCGACTTGAACGAATCAGGGTCATCTGTAACAAAAAACCTGTCATTTTCGATACTTCCACGATTCTTCATGCCGTTTTCCGACAAAATTCCTGCCAATTTTTTCGCCGTGTAGAAAGCAGTGTCAAGGATCTCGACTTTTCCGCCGAAATAATCGGAAATAACATTTCTCAGCATCGGATAATGAGTGCAGCCGAGAACAAGTGCGTCCGGCGGATTTTTTTTCATCGCAGAAAGATACATGTCGATCGCCATTTCTGTGATCTCACCTTTGAAAAGCCCCTCTTCGACCAAATGAACGAAAAGCGGACACGCCTTGGCCGAGATATCGAGATCCTTATTGCCGCGGATAAGGGCTTTCTGGTAAGCCCCAGACAAAATCGTCGTATTCGTTCCGATGATCCCGATCCGCTTCAATTCCGGCCGAGTCAGAAGATATTCGACAACAGGTTCAATAACACCGATGATCGTCAGATTCGGGAAACGCTCCTGCACGAATGAAAGCGCCGCTGCAGATGCAGTATTGCAGGCGATAACGACTGCCTTAACGCCGAGAGCCATAAGCAGATTGACATTGGCTAACGAATAGTGACGAACTACATCGACCGATTTGCTGCCGTAGGGAACCCTCGCAGTGTCACCGAGATAAAAAACACTTTCATCAGGCAGAGATTTTTTGACCTCAGCGAAAACAGTGAGACCGCCGACGCCGCTGTCAAAGATACCTATAGGATTTTTGTTAAGAGAAAACACCGCACTATTAGAAGAATGTATACTTCATGAAGGGAGTGAAAATGATGTTCATACCGTCGAAATCAACAACGTAGTTGAATTCAACTGAAGCGCCTACCGAGAAATGACGGGCGAAAGTGTAACGCTCGAAAATCAAGCCGCCGCCGACAGCGATATTACCGTTGTTGGTAGCGTTGTGATCCAACGCATCCTTACCCGATTTATAGGTCTTCGCGAGTGCATAGTAGTCAAAGTTTACGAGAACACCGAATTCCCATCTCGGATCGATCATCCATGTAACATCGAAATCGAGACCGACCGTAAGCGGGTTATAATCTTCAACCCACGGAGAATCCTTGTGATCCTGATCAAGGTCAGCATCATTTTCTTTTGCATTATACTGAAGCATACCGACAGAAAGCGCAATACCGATGTTTACGACATCCTTTACAGGAATATCATAACCGAAATTAAGTCTCAAAGTCGAACCGATAGGACTTCCGGCATTGTCACCGCCTGCTTTGCCGACATAACCTACGAGACCGCCGGAGAACTGGAGATGCAGACCTCTGAGGATCGGATCCAGATCGTTGCCGGAAACATCACCCGTAGCTTCTTCGGACTCAGCCAAAAGCGAAAAACTGACCAAAAGTGCCATAAGCAACAAAAACAACTTTTTCATGTTTTATCTCCCTAGCTTTCCGAGTTCTTAAATACGAACGGGTAGTTTACGATAACGATACCGCCGCCCTTAGGAGCAGGGAAACGAATCTTTTTAATCTGATCAGCTACACAGCTTTCAACCGTTGCATTGCCCATCGTGGTCCTCTGCACTTTGGAACTGCTTACAGCACCTGTTGCAGAAATGATGAAGTTGATAACGATTCTTCCGAAAAGTTTCGGATCCTTGTTAAGTTCCTTCTCATAGCACCATCTGATCTTTGCAAGGTTTCTTCTGATGTATGCATCAATGACAGATCTGTCAAGAGCACCCATGATAACTGCCTGACCGCCGCCCGCGGAAATATCCGAACGACCTTTTCTGCCGATCTGACCAGCTGCCATACCGTATTTTCCGCCGGCACCGCCGCCGCCACGTCCCCTTGTTCCGAGACCGCCGATTCCGAGAGCGTTACCGCCGCCGCCTGTACCGAAACCTCTTGTTCCAAGACCGCCTGAACCGAACTGGTCAACACCTGCGAGACCGGTTACCGAACCGAGTGTCTTTTCCATGCCGGCACCAAGACCGCCGCCGCCGAATACTCGGTCAAAGCTTGCAGCACCGGATGAAAGAGCACCCATAATACCGGAACTCTGAGCAACCTTAGCATCAAGACCTCTTCTTGCGGAACCCTGAGCGTTCGCAACACGGCTTTTCTTATCACCGACTCTACCTTCTTCACCGAGAGATTTTCTCTGCGAAGTAGCTTCGACAAGACCTTCTTTCGGCTTTTCGAGTTTGACTTTCTTTTCTTCCTCGATCTCTTCGACCTTTATCTCCTCTTCCTTCGTCTCAACGATCAGTTTTGCGAATCTGTTGTCGAGCTCGAAAATATCGACTTCGATAGGCGGAGTTTCAACAATCATATTGAAAACAAATCCACCGATAACAAAGATGGCAAGCAGGATTATCGCAAATGCGAAATCAAACTGCAACGCACCGCCTTTGTACTTTTCCGCAGGAGATTTCAAAGCGCATACGGAAATCGGACCGAACTCAACGACAAGAAGCGTTGTGTCATCAATCTCGACACTCGTTTTTCCTGAAGCGATATACTGTTCCAAATCAGTCTTCTCGGTTCCTTTGTAGAGGGCACCTTTGAATCCGCTCTTGAGATTTACAGAAAAATTCTTACCTGAAACGGAAGCGAAATCGAACTTGTTTTCAGACAAATAGGTCTCATCCACGATACAATCTGAACCGATTTCCGTTCCGAGGGTGAAGCTTTTGTCAACTTTGTGCAAATCGAGCAGGACTTTGTTGTCGTAAACGACTCTGATTTCCGGCTCCAATTTTCCTTTGGCTCCGTCATTTACCGGTACACCCGGAATGGGAGACAAATCGTAAAGCAATCTTTTTCTCATTTTTGATTTCTCAGGCATAGTCTCGGCCTCATATAATGGTTAACATCAACATAACAACACTTCTAATTAAGCAAGTCAACAGATCTTACCAACTCCTTGTTGAAATCCTGTTTGAGATTGATCAAAGAGTTGAATTTTGTTTTGGATCTATCCATAAGGAACGAACCCGAAGGTTTCTTGATCTGACCTTCCAACATTACATCTTCAAAATCGATGACTGTTTTTTCACGGTATTTGATAAGTCTGCCTTCTTCATCCGTTTCCTGTGCTGCCAGGAATGAGAAAGAAAGCAACAAAAACAAAACAGCGACCAACTTTTTCATAGCAACGACCTCCGTATTAAAATCAACGCCTTAGTGTAGCCATTACGCTCGAAATATCAAATTTTCTCCTACTCTGTTTTTTCAACCGGTCTGATGTTTACTTTGTCGCTCAGATACTGATTGACAATGTGGTCAGCCGGCAGACTGCCGCCGGTAAGAGAAATATACTTTCTGAAGTTTCTCTTCGCTTCAACCTGTTTGTTCATATGATCATTGTAAAGAACAGCAAGGTTGAATGTCGCAACAGCGTTGTTCGGATCTTTCTGAAGAACTGCGAGATACTCTTTTTCAGCATCTTCAAATCTTCCAAGACCTCTCAAAGCCATTGCAAGACCGATTCTTGCATTCAAATTGTCGGGATCCTGCGAAAGAACGACCGAAAATCTCTCGTAAGCCGTCTCTGCGTCACCGTATTTCATAGCGATAGAACCGACATTGAAATTTGCACTTTTGTTCTTCGGATCATTTGCGATAGCACGCGTGAAGTAAAGCATAGCGAGCGAGTCATCATTCTGTGCCGAATAAAGAACACCGCGGTTATTAGCAATACCTGCATCGTCCGACTTCAGGTTGTAGGAGTTCGTCGTTACCATCGAAGCAAGACCGGAATCGTTCTTTTTGAAGTAGATCATACCAAGGTTTTTGAGCGCATCGACATCAGCCTGATCCTGAATGAGAATCTTTCTAACTGACTGGATCGCATTGATGTAGTCACCTTTCAAAAGGTAGAAACCTGCGACTGCCGAAAGAACGCCTTTATCCTTGTCGTTCTCTTTCTCGAGGAACTTCTCGCAAACTTCTATTGCGCGGTTGTACTCAAGTTTGTTGGCATAGATAGCCGCCTTGTTGATGACCGGCAGAGAATATTTCGGATCAAGCTCAAGAGCTTTGTTGTAATTTTTTACAGCATTCTGGTCATCACCCTTGCGCTGATAAGCAAGACCAAGGTTGTAGTAAAGTATCGGAGCGGTCGGGAAAGCTTCGATTGCGAGCTCGAAATTTTTGATTGCCGCATCGAAATTAACCTTACCGTCTTTAACTTCGAGAGCTTTTATACCTTCTTCAGTGTAATATTTTGCCCAATCTTCAGGTTCTTTCGGTTTTGTCTTGGCAACAGGCGCTTCCGACTTCTTAGCCTGTGCAGGTTTATCTTCCTGAGCTTTCTCCGGAGCCGTTCCGCAGGAAGCCAAAATCAAGGAAAATACCAACAAGAAAGATAATACTATTTTTTTCATGATTATTCTCCCTGTTCCTCGTTGTTTTCAACATTTTCAGCAGCAGGCTGTTCAGCTGCTTCCGCTTTCGGAGCCGCTTCCGCCGCCGGAGCTTCTTCCGCTACCGGTGCAGCTTTCGGCTGACCTGCGCTCTTTTTAAGTTTAGCTCTTTCTTCATCGGAAATCTTCGGGAATTTGTAATCGGTGTCGATCTTTCCGATCAAAGACGATGTTTCGATCATGTCTGACTGAGGAACGATCTCGTTTTCATCGTAATATTTCCCGCCGGTAACTTCCTGGAAGAAACGAAGCTCGTATTTAGCCTTTGCAACCCATTCGTTGTAAACCGAACTTTCATAACCTTTCTTCATAGCCGTTTCAAAGTAGGTAACAGCGTTTTTCTGAGCACCGAAAGCCTTTTCATCGAGGTAGTTCTTGTACTCGGAAATCTGAGCTTCGCTGAGCCACGGAGCGATAGGAGCATTGAACATCTGGTCGGTCAGGTCTTTGTAGATCTTACCGATGTAGTAAAGAACCGCCGGAGTGAATCTCGGAGAAGTCGTGATCGAGATGATCTGCTCGTATTTCTGCGAAAGAGAAACCGTAAGTTCGATCTTCTTGGTCATTCTTTCCTGAGAAATTTTGTTGAACTCATCCTTTACCTTTGCAGCTGCCTTCAGATTAGCCTTTTCATCCGGATAAAGCTCATCGGGATTTGCATCGCCGTGATGGATGATTTTGCCGTCTTCAACGTCGAAACCGAGCTGAAGGAGTTCGTAACCTTTGTGCTTCTTCGCAAACGGAATATTGTCGAATTTGATAGACATATATTCGTTGAATTCCGGAAGAAGTTCTTCAAGGAGCGCCTCTGCGATGATGTCTCTCGAAATCTCGTTGAGTTCAGCTTTTTCCTTAAATTCAGCGCCTCTCGAGATCTGGAGTATCTTGTCAACACTCTTGTAGTATTCTTTCGTGTTATTCTGCTCTTTGTACATCTTCATTTTTGCGCCGTAAAGAGCAAGAAGAGTATTGGGTTCGCCCTTTTCAACGCTTACTTTATTGACTGCGTCAACAGGTTTTTTCTTGCCGGCATCATCAATATAGTAGTAATCTTTAAGGCCTTTAATATCGGTATGGTCTGCGACGAATCTGTCGAAACCTTTTTCCGCTCTGTCGTAGAAAGTTTTGCCCTTTCTCATCCAGATGTAGCCGTACTGAAGAGCGATTTCAGCTTTTTCCTTGTCGTCTTTCGCGTATTTATCGACGAAAAGTCTGTAATTATCGATAGCTTTTTCGGTTTCGCCCAAGCTCTCGTAAAGAACAGCTGCGTTATATACTGCATCGCCTGCGTCTTTGCTCTGCGGAGACTTTTCAACGAAATCGATGTAAAGCTGAGCAGCTTTGTCATAGTAAGCGATCGCTTCGTAGTTCTTTGCAAGTCCGAACATGATTTTGTCTCTGTGAGGAGATTTCTTGTAAACATCGTCGGACTCTCTGAGGAACTGCTCCTGAACACGGATC
>Ga0265298_10000988_pt1 | contig 42153 bp, 63 predicted proteins | sample AusTroGonzalo_MG_3_FD_193486 | JGI IMG/M metagenome (GOLD analysis project Ga0265298, IMG submission 193486) | Bovine rumen microbial communities from tropical cattle in Woodstock, Queensland, Australia - Gonzalo_01 | ecosystem: Host-associated > Mammals > Digestive system > Stomach > Rumen ... | reverse complement strand
AAGCGTGAGCTTTTCTATTCACTTCTGTTTAGCATTGGTGATATTACCAATCGTGAACACAATGTGTTTCATAAACAGAAAATGGATTCTGGTGGACAAGCAAGGCGAGAGGAGTTCTTTACCATTATGAACTGGCTCATGATAAACAATTATGAACAGTTCAAAAAGTTCCTCTTTGCAGGTCTATTCGATGAATATACTTGTTTTGATCATCTTTTCAGAAATCGAATCAAAACTTCACCTAGGACGAATCGCGTCATTGGTACGTACTCAATGCTTACCAATGAACAATATCGTCATGATCTTTCCGATTATGTGGTATCTATTGTAAATGGTAACAATCCATTTAAGAAGCAACTTGTAGCTAAGTTCCTTACTTTGCCTCGTCTTGGTAAGAGAAGTGGTCACAAGCAGATGCTTCAAGATACTCTTAAAATAATGTATGCAAAGGCATTATTCCTTAAGGAGGTATCTGACAAACTTGGATGGGATTATACCTTTACCGGGTATTATTCTAACTTCACGGGGTATCGTGCGTGGAGAAAGGATTACAATGCAGATCTTGAGTCTGTACTGTTCTCTACAGGAAAGATCAAGGAATTCGATGAAATGGAATTCTCCAAGTGGCTTGAGAAACTTCCGTCTCAGGCGAGATTCCGCGTAAAGAATCGCATTCTTTATTCTAAGAATGAGGATGGTTCTTTAAAGTGGGGTGATTGTGCTAAATGGTACAATACTTGGGAGAAATCCAAAGAATCCGCTCAGGCAGAACAGCGTGTTCTTCAAGAGAAAGTACGTCAGGGTACGGCTACTCTCGAAGATCAAGTTCGTCTGAAAGAAGTAAAGAAGGAAGCAAAGGTTAATACTGGTGCTACTACTTTTAAAGATCTTTACAACGATATCCTTCGTGGAAATGTCGATAAACTGAAACTGGAAAGCTTTGTTGAAAATAAGGTAAACCTTCCGTTCAACTTCCTTACTGTTATTGATGAGTCTGGAAGTATGCAGGGAGGCCCGTTTAATTTTGCAACGTTCCTTGCATCTGTACTTCTGTACAAGAATCCGGATGATATTGCAAGAAATCTCATCTGTATGTTTGCAAGCAATGCTAGATTTGTTTCAGCAATTGATAAGAAAGGACATGATTCAGTTAATTCTTTCTGGCATAGAAATGAATTAGTATCTATTGCTCCGGAACCTTTTGTTATTCCTGAGAAGAGTTTTTATGACAATTATCAGAGAATTTCAAAATATTTGAAGGCAGTATTTACTGGTGGTTGTACTTACATCAATAAGATCGCCGACAAACTGAAAGAAATGTATGCTCAAGACAAAGAAACAATTGATGCATTAGCTAACTATCCTATTTGGGCAATCGTAAGCGATTAACTTTCACTAGTCGCCATATATAGAAATATATATGTAAAATGTCTTAAATTGCGGGAAACCCGTTAGAGCTTTATTAACTAAACACTTATAGTAATGTATGTGTGGTACTCAGTAATGATGAGTAGTATAGTAAAATCAATAAAGATTCGGAAATCCGCAGCCAAATTTCTTTTATAAAACATTCAAATTATTTCTATCTAAAATTTGCATTTTTGATTTAAATTATTTATATTTGTATAAAATTATACAGATGTAAATAACTTTTAAATTAGAAAAATTATGGGAAAAACTACAATTTTAACAGAAGAGCAAATTTTAGAATTAATAGAGCTTTATGACGTTCAACATGTTGGATTGTGTAATCTATCTAAACAATTTCATACTGGTCAAGATAAAATAAAAGCAATTCTTCAAGAACATAATATACATGTTCGAACACATAGAGAAAGTAAGTTTCAATACCCTTTTAATGAAAATTATTTTGATAATATTGACACTCCAGACAAAGCTTACTTTTTAGGCTTTATTTATGCAGATGGATTTGTTATCAAAAATCATGAAAAAGGACGTGGACACGATATTTTAGGAATTACTCTTGCTGAAACAGAACCATTGGAAAAAATTAATAGGTATATTGAATGCAACAAACCTATTTTCTCATTCGTACAGAATGGATATAAAGAAGGTTCTCAAAAGTATAGATCAACATTTCCTTCTGATCATTTAGTTAAGTCTCTTGAAAAATGAGGATGTACTGAACGTAAAACGTTCACTATAAAATTTCCAACCTTTTTATCGGAAGATTTAGTACATCGTTTTATAAGAGGTTATTTTGATGGAGATGGAAGTGTGTTTAGACATACTGCAAAAAATAATGGTAAAGAGTATAGTAATTTAGGTGTAACTATTTGTGGTACTGAAAATTTTCTTATAGATTTAATACGTGCAGCAAAATTACCTGAAAATTGTTTATACAAAGAATATCGAAGAGAAACAGACTGTTGAGAAATAAAACTTGCTTCAAACATAAGATGTTTAAATTTTTATCATTATATGTATAATGATGCCAGAGATTTATTTCTTACAAGAAAAAGAGAAAAATTTGAAAATTTTATAAGAGAAAGAGGTTCAGAGACTATAATAGACAGTCTTAACCAGAATAATAAAGATGATTATCATTCACTTTGTTATTTGGAAGATTAAGGTATAGTCCGGTCTCATGTGAAAACATGAGTTAACATTAATGGGTGATATCAATAATAGTTTCAATGCAAAAGAGTCTATTCTTGAACTTCAGCAAGCATGTAGACAATATCTTGGTTTTGTTCCATACTTAGTGATTATTGAAATTCGTAATTGGAATAACTACGATATCAATCATTTTGATGGACTTGATCAGGTAATGTATATTCCTGGAAAGGTTGAGATCATTGAACAAATGCTCTCGAATTTTAAGGATATCGATGTTTTCGATGTGTATACTCCACTTCTTTCAATTTACAGAAGCAATCGTTACGATTTAATTAGAAAAAATGTAATTTAATTTGCATTTTTAATTTTTATTTCGTATCTTTGCAATCCAATTAATCTCATAGAGGGTGATACCTCTATGGGGTTCTCAAAATGACGCTTACAAAGCTACAAATTGTCCTTTTAAGACCGGTGTCGTGGGTTCGAATCCTGCTGTCGGTTTACACCGATATAGCTCAGTGTGGTAGAGCACGTAACTTAAGCGTCATAGACTTCTAAATGGTACTTATAAAACTACTTTCTTATTTTTGTGCGTAAAACAAAAGATTGTTGGTTCGAATCCAGCTCGCCCCACTAATATTTACTTTGGGGCGATAGTTCAATGGTAGAATATTAAGATTAGTACCATATTTTTTTAAAATAACAATGATACTTATAATACTATTATTTTCAAAGGTTAGAATATTTTCTTATCACGAAAAAAGTAGTTGGTTCGATTCCAACCCTCCCCGCTAGAATTAAATATGGGGAGGTAATTCATAAAACGAAATAAGTATCATAAAAATATACAAAAGACACTTACAATATTAATAATGTTTGCAAAACATTTATGGGTTCGATTCCCGTCTAATCCGCCATTTTGGATTTGTCACCATAGGTAAGGTTTAAGTGTCTTTGATTGAATGTAATCCCTACTATTCCCTGATTATGGAACGCTGTTGTAAATTGGTGCACGTTTTACAATATAGAGTGATTAATCAAAGTAGTAGGTAGTGATATACAACGTTACTTACAATACTATGGTGTTATGACATTAGCTCAATGGTAGAGCGCAAATCTTTTAAATTTGATGTAACAGGTTCAACTCCTGTATGTTAAAAAAATACAAGTAACGTAGAAATATAAATGTCACATACAATATTAATCGCTTTAACTCATTGGGTAGAGTATTTGTTAGAAAAACAAAGTGTAATTGGTTCAATTCCAATAAGCAATATTTTGTGACATTAAATTGTAACTCCGAACAAACTACGATTATAAAAGGAAGAGCGAGGGAGTGGCAAATTCCATCTACGTCGTATCAAGAGTGAAAGATCATCTTGTTAAGTCAAGTGAGATACTAAACGTAGGATAGTTGGTAGCAATAACCGGTCAAACAAAATGAATCCAACACTCGTGAACTTCCGGGTTTCTTAAAGTCTTTCCTCAGTTGATGAAATAAGACTTTATTTTTAATTATGACTAATGTAAAAATTATTACATATAAAGGTAAGGAATATAGGTATGTTATAGATACAGAGCCTGCTCCTTATTGTGATTCTTGTGTATTTAGTAACCTTTGTGCAAAAGCGATTAAAGGTAAAATTCCAATTGAAGATTCTCCAATGCCACTTTGTGAAAAGCTTTCTGAAGAGTTCAATACACATTATGGTAACTTTAAAGAATATAAATATGACTGAAGAATACATTAAATCATTGGGCTGGATAAAAGATGGTCTTATAAGTAATAGGCAATTTTATCATCTTGGAATTGGAACAATTGCAGTTCATTTATATGATAATTCTTGTTATCTTGTAAGTGGAACTGAAATTATATATGATAAAAAATTTACTGAATCTGGTTTGAAAACGTATTCCGACTTACTAGATGCACATAGAGATATGTTCCATAGACCAGAAGAATACTCATTTAAAGAATACTTAGACGTTATGGCTTCATTTAAAGAATTCTATAATAAATTGTAATTTCTTCCATATAATTAAATGTAACTTACAAAATAACGTTTTGCCAGTATCGAATAACTGGCTCCATAGGTAATAAATAATAAGTTACATAACAAATTGGAGCGTCGTATAATGGTAGTACGCAAGATTTACCAGACTTATATCACCAGAATGCAATAATTGAAAAATTATTGTATAACACTCCTAACTCGGCGAACGCTTAACGTAAAGTCGATGCCAACGCCGAACCAATGTTTAAAGACAGTGCGTAGAGAACATACGGAGTGAGCCTAAAACAAATTTGTCATGGCTATGACATGTTCCAGACTACAAACGGAAATTTCCGGTAATGAAAATTATAGTAGTAAGTGGCTCTTGAAGTTCAGGTCCGATTCCTGACGTTCCAACAAAAAAAGTTTAATTTTTAGTTGTTAATTTTAAAAATTATTTGTATCTTTGTACTACAAATAAACAAAAGTTAAATAATTAAAAATTAACAAGTTATGAGAAAAAAATACGATTGAAGTTTTGAAAAAGTAAAAGAAGCTGTAGAAAATAATCAATGTTATACAGAAACACTTAGAGATTTAGGAATTCCAACACAAGGTAGAAATACAGATACTTTAAAACGTCGAATTCAAGAATATGGTTTAGATATTTCACATTTTACATTTGTTTCTAAAAATAAAGGAAAAGAGAAGAGAAAATCTGTTTCAGAGTTTTTAAGAAAAGGCAGTAGTATAAAACCTTATAAATTAAAACTAAAACTTTTAGAAGAAGGGTTAAAAGAAAATAAATGTGAGATTTGCGGTATAACAGAATGATTAGGTAAACCAATTAATTGTCAATTACATCATATAGATGGTGATGAAACGAATAATGAATTATCTAATTTACAAATGTTATGTCCTAATTGTCATTCTCAAACGGATAATTATTGTGGTTCGGCAAACAAAGTTGAGAAGGAGAAGCAATATTGTAAAGAATGTGGCAGAGAAATAAAATATAGTAAAATAGGTTATTGTCCATCTTGCGCAGCAAAACAACGACAATTAAAAGAACGTGAAGATAAAATCTTACCACTTCCTACAAAAGAAGATCTTGAACAATTAATTTATACCATGTCTTTTACTGAAATTGGAAAGATGTATGAAGTATCAGAGGCTTGTGTTAGAAAATGGTGTAAAAAATTTGGACTTCCATATACAAAAACACAAATGGGAATTATTGATATGACTCCGATTCCTATAACTGTTTGTGAGAATTGTGGAAAAGAATTTAAACCTAAAGATCGGAATCAAAAGTTTTGTTGTAACGAATGTAGAAAAGAATTTCTTACTAAACATCATGGTTTTGATATTAATAGTAATGTATTAGAAGACATTTTAACAAAAGATGTTCTTTTAGAATTACATAATACTAAATCTTGAGATAAGATTGCAAAAGAATACAATACAACAAGGAATGTATTAAATACTCTTCGTAAACGATATGGTATTTATAAATAATAATTGATATTAATATTTTATGACACTTACAATATCATATAAAACAATAGTTTGCTAAACTGTCTGGTTGAAACAAGTGTCAATATCTTTTATTTATATTGCATAGTAGCTCAGTAGGTTAGAGCAACAGATTCATATCCTGTAGGTCACTAGTTCAATTCTAGTCTATGCAACTCATTGACATGTGGATTGGTGTAATGGTAACACACTAGGCTCATAACCTAGAGACCGGAAAGGCTTGTCTGGGTTCGATTCCCAGGTCCGCAACAAACTATCACGGTGTAGCAGAATGGTAAATGCGGCGGGGTAACTCCTGCGTCCCATCGTGGCCAGATGGTGGAGCCGAAGTACAAGGCTTGAATGGAGGTTCGAATCCTCTTTCCGTGACAATATTGCGAGATGGAGAAGTGGTCGTTCTCGCCCGCCCCCATGTAAGGAGGGAGAAGCTAGTAATCGTATGTACAGCAGGACGTTGGTTCGAATCCAACTCTCGCAACTAAAGTTAATAAAATTAAAAATGAAACCAACAAAAATTTATACATTAGGAGACTATTACAATGATGAAGGATTAAGAGACCTTTGTCATTATGTTAAGAATGGACATCCTTCAACAAAGTTTATTGCAGAATTTCTTGTAAAAATGTTAATAGATCAAATTCCAGAAAATTCTGTATTAATTCCAGTTAGAACTACGCATTCTCACTTTGACGATTATTTAGAAAAGGCTGCTGAAAAATATAGACCAACTATAGATAGAGTATTTACAGGTATCTGGACTAATGGAGAAGGATCGGTTTATGAACAAAAGAAAAAAGGTCTTATTGTAACTCCAAAAGATGTACCTCTTGATTTAGCCAGAACTTTTAATAAACATCATTTTGATGGTTTAAATATTGTTTTAATGGACAATGTAATTGATACAGGAGTAACTATGGCAAGATGTATTGATCTTATAGGACATCCGTGTGAAGCCATGTGTATCGCTGTTAACTGGGAAAATTATAATCAATATAATTGGTAATGGTACAAATTAATAAAGTAGAGATTCAAGGTTATATTGGTAACGTAAGAGAAAACAAAATAAATGATTCTTATGTTTATGATTTTAGTGTTGCTACTAATAGAGCCTTTGGTGAATTTATAGAGGTTATGTGGCACGCTGTTAAAATGTGGTCTGATAAACAAAGACCAGATCTTGAAAAAGGTAAACCCGTACATGTAACTGGCTATCTTCGCCAAGATAAATATGTCGGTTCAGATGGTATTAATAGAACAATATATTATATTCAAGCTAAACCAGAAAATGTAAAAATTGTTACGAACTCATAACAATTTATTGGGCCATATAGTGTAACCTGGTAGCACTTCATCCTTGCACGATGAGAGAGGGGTTCAAATCCCATATGTGTCCACAAAAATCAATAAAGATATTGTATGAAAACGATATTAAAAATGTTTGTTCTTTTTGTATTGACTAGTAATGTATGTTATTCTCAATCAATACAATCAAGAATTGAATTTGAAGTTAATACAGATATTATCATTGAAAATCAGAATTATCAAAACTTTATAAATGACGTAATTCCATTTATAAAAGATAATTCTAATAAGATTGAGAATATCTTATTAATTGGTTCTGCTTCTCCAGAAGGAAATAAACAAAATAATATAAATCTTTCTAATAAAAGAGTAAATAAAATTGCTGATTTTATTTCCTATTATATTCCAAATCAAAAAATATATAAAAGTAACGATTATATATACTTTTTGAGTAAAATTGGATTAGATGAAAGTGATTATACAAAATTAAGAGCTACTTACATTGAAATAAATTTAAAAGAAGAAACTCAAAATAAAGTAGATACGATTTATATTGAAAGAAGAGATACTATAAGAGAAGTAAATAATTTTTACTATACAGAAAAAGTAAATAGTTTTCAACATTCCAAACCAAAATTATCAATATATAATGATATTGTTTCAGATTTGTTATTTAGGGTTAATATTGGTTCAGAAATTTATTTTAATAAGTGGGCTTTCTTTATTGAAGGATCTTTCTCTAATTGGAATTTATTTGGAAAAACATATAATATAGATATTTGGCACACTGGCTTTCGAAGATATTTTAATGATAATTATGATAAATTATTTGTAGAAGCTTATGGAAATGTAGGGTATTTTGATACAGATCTATTAAGCAATACAGGTAAAATTGGAATATTTTATGGAAGCGGTTTAGGTGTTGGATATGTTTTTGATTTATGTTCTCATTGGAAAATTTATCCAATTGTAAGATTTGGATTATATGAAAGAATTTACTATTCTGATTATCGTTATATAAATCAAGGAAATATTAATGTTTCTTTTAATAATTATGATAATGGAAAAGTAAATAATACCCAAAATTTTGAAGATAAACAATCAATAATAGTTATTGATAAAGTAATAACGAAAGAATTTTTTGAAAATAGTTACAGAGCTTCCTATTTAGGTCCAACCTATATTGGAATAGTTATTAGAAAAGACTTTTGTTTTAATAAAAATAAATAAAATGCGTATTAAAAATTTAATATCAATTGTTATATCAACTTTAGTATTATTTACATCTTGTCTTAAAGTTGATAATAACTTTGCTAATTCATTTGTTAATACAAAAGGAGAATATGCAATTCTTTTCTCAAATCCTGCAACAAAAGCACAAATTACAAGTGTTTCTGGAACAGGATATGATGAATTTAATTTATTTGCTTGGAATTCTATTAATGATACAATTATGAATCCTTATTCTGTTATTGCTAATGGAGTAAATTCATATCAATATGAAAATGTATCTGGACAAGAACTACAATATTTTAAGAATGTTTCTAATTGGTATGATTTTATTGGAGTTATTCCTACAAATCATACTATGACCCTTAAAGATGGATCTTTAACTGTTAAAAATGTAACAGCTTTCACAGTTGATGATAAAAGAGTTGAAAAAGCTGTTAATCTTACAGATACTCTTTATTGGAGTGCAGGTCTTGCTGTTGAATCTCCTGAAGAATTCCTTACTGCATATAAGAGAGTAACAAAGGCAGATTATGGTAATGTTGTTGAACTTCCATTTAAGCATCAAAATTCTCTTATTTTCTTAGGTTTCAGTTCAGATAAAACGGATACTAAGATTATTAATTATGCACCAAGTGTAGAAGAAGTTCAAGCACATACTGATACTACAGATATTTGGATTAATCTTAAAAGAGGTACAAATGTAGATGGATCCGCAACTAAATTAAAAGGCCCAGGTGAAAGTACATATACAAATAATGCAGCACTTCCTGCCGAACTTGTATCAGAAATTAAATCTTATTATTCAATTAATGGTGGTGATCCTGGAGATTACGATCTTCATATGGGCAACACTGCCTGGCCATCTACAGAAATTAGAAAGCTTAGAGTAGTTAAACCAATTCCTACCGCATATAAGATTAATTTTGAAACTCCAAATGGATCAATTATAACAGTTTTCGATGGATTTAAGTATCTTAAAGATAATGGTTACGATATTCAGCCAAGAACTTCTGGAGGTAAGCCTGCTATTTGGGATTATGTTTTTCTTGATGCTTTTGTAAATGGAACGGCGTATACCGTAGTTGGTGCAAATATTGGAGGTAGTTCGTTTTCAAATCCGGAATATACGACTGTAGATTATCCGTTTATTCCAGGTAGAGAAGAGATTAGTGGAATTCGTGTATTTAGTGCAGATTTCGATAATTCACAGTATTTACATATTCCGCATACACTAACCGCTGATGCTACTATTGATGCTAATGGATGTGTTCTTTCAAATAGGGTTACTACTGATAATGTTATTCAGTTTTCACTTCCAGTTAATACAACACTTAGTGAAACACCTGTTTGGTCGCCTACTACATTCTATGCTCTTCCTGGTGATACTAATTTCAATTTTATTGTTGTAAAACTTTCATACATTTATAATGGTATTACTACTTATGACGTTAGAGTTCCTATTGATTTTCCTGCTGGGGGATTACAACCTGGTAAGTATTATAAATATGAACTTTACATAACAAGCATTGCTAATGGAACAAATGATCCAGATGAAGCATCTGATGAAAAGGATGAAATTACAATTGAAGATAATCCTATAATTCAGATTAGACTTGTTGAAAGTGGTTATACACAAGGTGATGAAAGACAATTTACCCTGTAATATTAAATAAAGGGAGGATTAATTTTCTCCCTTTATTTTAAAAAAGATATATAATGATTACATTAAAAGAAGCTATTAAGGAGTTTCCTTCTAATTCTGAACACATTGTTGTAGATGAAATCGGAGATAATTTTAAAGAATTATCTTATTATGACAAGGTTAGAAAAGTTGGAAATTCCAAAGTAGTAGCGATTATTTCTGTAAAGAACGATAAATTATTCTTTGGAATTAAAACATTTACTGTTGTTCGCCACGGTAAAAATATTTTTATTACTTTTAAATGGTCTGATGTAATTACAATAGAAAATAACAAAATTGTATCACATTGTGATGCACGTTATAGTATTTATTTTTATTCTTTTATTGAAAGACCAATTGTATCCGATGTAATTAAGTCTTGTATCGTTCCAATCAATAAAGCATATATGATAAAAGCTATTCTTTGTAAAAAAGTCTATAGTTTAGAAACATTTTATAAGGAATGGATGTTAAAATCTTATCAATTAAAAGGATTTGATTGGAGATTATTTAAACGTTTTGTATCTGAAGCACACTCTTTTAATATTTTAGATCTTAAAACTTTTACTAAAGATTTAAGAAAAAGTATGCTTAAATTAATTCAGATACAATCAATGCCTACATATGATGGTACTTTATATCTAAAATTATCCGATTTGTTAAGTTCTGCAATTAAGCTCGGAGAAGTCGTAGATTTTACTTGGTCTGAAAGAAGACTTGCTGAAGAACATGCGCGTCAGACTAGAGAATTAATGGCTAAAGAGATTGATGAAAAAGAAATTGTTCCGATTTATAATGTATCTGATGAATCACTCGATACAATAAATATACGCTTACTTAATACAGAAAAAGATGTATTTGTTGAAGGAAAATTAATGCATCATTGTTTATATACAAATTACTTTAAAAAGATGCAACAACATAAACATATAGCATTTCATATGTCTTTTCCTGAAGAATGTACATTTAGTTGTGTTAAAACAAGAGATGGTAATATTATAATGGATCAAATCTATCGTGCACATGATATGCGAGTTCAAGATGAAACAAGAGCTGCTGCACAATTATATATTGATGTAAACAAATCTTTAATTTCTAGTCTTTTAGATGGGAAAGGTGAAGAAGAATTACCGTTTTAATTTTTAAATTATGATTTGAATTATAATATTAATTGTTTGTGCATTATGCTATATTTTCTATAAGAAAGGTAAGTACGACGGTTTATGTAATGCAAATTCTACATTTAAACAGTATCTTAATACACATAGTAATATGAAAGATCTTCTTGGTCCTGGATTAGATACAGCAGAGCATCTTATAAATCAATTAAAAGATTCATTATGATAACTGTACTTGACTTTTTAAGAAATGGAACACATTATAAAGTTTCTTTTACTGAAGAGGATTATGAGCGTTTACACAAAAACGATACATTTTCAATATGGGAAATGGTTCATGATTCATCTGGATTATCTGGATTAGGTTCTTATTTGTGTGAAGAAAATATAAAGTTAATGTGCGAAGCATTTAATGTAACGAATTATAAAATAGAAACCGTTTAAGGTTTCTTTTTGGGGGGTCGGTCTTGGTTTAGATCTGTATGAGATTGATAATATAACACGTGCGAGCTGAACAACTCGCTTATCAACTATTCGAACAAATAAATGCCAAAAATTTAATTTCTGAAATTCGTAACAAGGTTATGGATTTCCGCAATAGAATCGCTAACATCTTTGCTCCTAGTGAGATTGAGGAATTTGCTTTTGCTATTGCCTAGTTTCTTAGTTTAGTAAAACTAAGTGGTGGAGATGGGAATGTTGAATCCCTTCCTTTTATGCTCTTGTTAGTTTAGCTAGAATTAACTAAACGTGTAAATAATTATATTATTGGTACTTATGGAGACAGTGGTTCGAATCCACTCGACTCCACTAATTGGGATATCGTATAAAGGTTATTACTGGTGACTGTTAATCATCGTATTATGGTTCGAGTCCATATATCCCAGCAAGAAATTAATAAATTGTAAAATTATGGTTATAAAACTATATAAAGCTGAAGAAAAATGGTGTTTTGATTATCATTGTAAGAAATATATTATAGAAGATCCTGATGACGCATTAGGTAAGTTATCAGAGTTTTTTAATTTTTCAGTAATATATTTAACCGTAGAATTTCATATATGTAAAAGTTTAGGATATCTTATTAAAAATGGATATAATTTTTATTTTAGCGGGCCTATTAATATACTATTAAGTTTATTAAAGGTTAGAAATATTTCTGGAGGTTTTGGTAAAAAAATAAGAATGTATGAATATCCTTTTGGGTGTAGGACATTTTTTATAACAAAAATAAATAAAATTTTACCATAATGGATCGCAACAATGGCGCAATTGGTAGCGCACGTCACTTTTAATGACGGGGTTCTGGGATCGTGCCCCAGTTGTTGCACTTTTAAAATAAATACTATTGGATTCTTGGCAGAGGAGGTCTATGCGTGGGACTGAAAATCCTAAGAACGTGGTTCAATTCCACGAGAATCCGCTAAATTAGAAGATTGGGAATGTAACGGCGCAGGTCTGTAAAATCTGTCCTTTCAATCTGTCGTATTGGTTTAAGGTAAGGCGGTTCGAATCCACCCATTCCCACATATATGATTAAAATATTTATAAATGACTAATAAACAATTAGGAAGAATTGGGCTAAGTATGGCTATAAACTATTTTACAATTAATGGTTATACTGTTTGTTTGCCAATTAACGATACACAATGATACGATTTAATTATAGAAAAAGACGGAATAATTGAAACCGTACAATGTAAATGTACAGATACTGATACAGGGAGTATTGATTTAAGAAGTACAGGCGGTACAAATGGAAGTGTTTATGATAATGTTATAGAACACGACCAATTAAATTGATTATTTTGCGTCGATAAGAATAGAAAATGTTTTTTAATCCCAGTTAAAGATTTAATTGAAAACAATATTCATCGCTCGATTCGTTTGCGATATGATAGAACTACAAATGGACAAGGTTTTCAAACATTTTCTTATTTGTTGAATGTTTAAATGGAATTTAATCCATTCCTCAACAGGACGGTTAGTTCGAATCTAACTCGGCCCACAAATTTAAATATATTTTCCTAAGTTCTAAGAGCTATACTGAGACGATATAGTTTGTGATTTAAATCACCTCTTAATGGAAGCCCTTCGGGACATATGTGGTAACATATATGGTAGCATCGGAGTGAGTGAGCAATCTTAATTCCGTGAGGATTTAGGTAGAATTTACTAGGAAGTCTCCAGGGTGTGGAATGGACTTGGAGACCGTGGACAGGACGGTAATCGCAGAATGGTAGAATACGTAGAAGCCTGTCATCTACCAATTGATGGTGTATTGGTGTAGTTGGTTAACATGCAACTCTGTCACAGTTGAGATTCAAGGGTTCGAATCCCTTATACACCGCAACTTTAATTAACACATTATGACTATAAAAGTATATAAAAAACGTACGCATTGGTATTATAAATATCATTGTAAAGAATATGATCTTGGGAAGCTTGAATTTCTAAACTTTCTTGAGTATATATTAGAATCTAAAAAAATTTATTTCACTGTTGGGGAGATAACGTATAGTACTTATGACTTTGTCAGAATATATAAAAGATGGCGTGGTTTAGAATTTTATTTAGATCCTTTGAATTTAACACCATTTATAAAGGAGTGGTCTAAAGATCGGTATATTGATTTATATCCATCTGTAATCATACCAGTACCGCATGAACTTGCAATTCAATACAAAACGTGTATAAAGTAGGAGATCAAATTTAAAAAATAAATTAATATGAAAAAGACTGATGAACTTGGATGCGCAGGTTGGATTGTAATAATAATTGGACTCTGTGCGGTAATTATGTTATTAATGTGGCCAACTATGCTTCTTTGGAATGCTTTAATTCCGGTTTTATTTGGAGGACCTACTCTTACATATTGGCAAACCTTTGGATTATGGGTATTATGTGGTGCGCTCTTTAGATCTAGTCAGGTAAGTAATAATCTATTTAAAGAATAACATTAACATAAATAAAGGAAGAGTACCCAAGTGCTTGAAGGGGGTGGCCTTGAAAGCCTCTAGGACGATTGTGAGATTGTCGCGTGGGTTGGAATCCCACCTCTTCCTCTGGAGAGAGCAACCTGCAAGGAGTAGGGGTAGACTGCTAATCTTCACGTTCGATTTATCGAATTGGGATCGTAACCCAGCCTCTCCGCTAAATATTTAAAATATGAAAGTAATATTCCTCGACATAGATGGAGTATGTAATTATGAAAAATGGTATAAAAATTCAGAAGTGCATACTTTACAGGAACCAGATCTTGATCCTAAATGTATAGAACGAATAAATCGTTTATGTGATCTCACTGGGGCTAAAATTGTTGTTTCTTCGGATTGGAGATTTGATGGATTCTATAAAACTCGACTTGAAAATGCAGGATTAAAAAATATCATTGGGCATACTCCAATATTTATATGGGATTATGTTAAATCTCAACTTAATACAAATAGAGGAGATGAAATTAATGAGTGGCTAATACAAAATCCTGAAGTTACAGAGTATTGTATTATAGATGATTCTGATGATTTTAATGATGAACAACACTCACACTTTGTAAATGTAAATCTTTATTATGGATTTACTGATAATGATTTAAATAAGTGTTTAAAAATATTAAAAGATGTATAAATAATATGTTATATAGTTATGATATAGCAGATGAAGTAATGAATGAAATTGAAGATCAATACGAAAAATGTCGTGATAATAAAGACCGTTTTTGTAAAATTTCAATTCCATTATATAAAGGTGCATATGATTTATTAATGGCAGCACAAGCTTTAATAGATTTGTACAATATGTTAAAGGATGCGGGTTATCATTATGATATAGACGCAGATGGAGTACTTATTATTGATATTGATGAATAAAAAGAATATGATTAACGCAGAACAAGCAAATAAAAATGCAGAAATCCGAAATCGAAATAAATGGATTAATGCTACTTTAACTGCAATTTCTAGTAAAATAGATGAAAGTTCTAGAGCAGGATTACATAGTTGTACTATTACCATTCCTCTTTATGTAGGAGCTCAAAATTTAATTGAGGCTTCTGAAACGTTAGCAATTCTTGCTAATGAACTATGTGAAGCTGGATATGGACATTATGTTGATGAAAGTGGGATTTTAGTAATAGAATGGTAAAATAATAAGGTATCGAGATGTAGTGCAGTTGGCAGCATGTATGCTTTGGGAGCATAAGGTCGTGGGTTCAAGTCCCGCCATCTCGACGATAATGACTCTTACAATACTACTGAAAAATATAAATTCGTCTAGTGGTTAGACTCAAAAATAGGGTTTTTGCAACACTGGTTCGATTCCAGTATTTATTATTTAGGAGAGTCATAAAAATTTATAATTATAAATAATGACTAGTTTTAAAGAAAGACTTGGTGCGACTGGTAAGAATGTACTAGACGCACGTGCAACAAATGTTGCAGAAATGACGCAAATCGAAGCATCTAATGTAGTTGCTTCTTACAAAACTAAAGTTCTGCGTTTGCAGAATCAAATTGAAAATCATGCGGATCTTGCAGTAGAATCTACTCATTCTCTTCGTCCTGCCGGTAAGGAGTTTGATCCTAAGGCTTGGGTTGATTCTCAGATTGAGTATCAAAAGCAACTTCGTGTAGCGAAAATCGAGTACAACCTTATTAAGAAGTGGTATGATGAGATGTTCCCTGCAGCAGAGGAAGTTGTTGACAGTGTAGTTGATGATGAAGAGGCCGTTTAAGCATGGGTAGTGGATCTTGGTCTGGAGCATCGTATAAATCATACGCTGCTAAAAATGTATCTGATAGTATTGATGAAACTTTTGCAAATAGAGGTATAAGTACATCAAATGCATATACATCTTACAATAAATCCGCTCGTAAAGCAAATATTGTAAGTGATTATCAGATGAAAACTGGTGTTCGTGAATGTAGAGATTCTGAAGAGCACCCTAATACAACTCCGATTATTGTTGCGTTTGACGTAACGGGTTCTATGGGTAGAATTCCACATATGATGGTGAAAGAACTTCTTCCTAAACTGATGAATCAGCTTAAGGAAGTTGGAGTTCCAGATCCAGAGCTTCTATTCATGGGTATTGGTGATCATGTTGGTGATAGAGCACCTATTCAAGTAACTCAGTTTGAATCCGATACTGATAAGATTTGTGATGCACTTACAAGTCTTTATCTTGAAGGTGGCGGTTGGGGTAACGGCGTTGAGAGCTATTTAATGGCTTGGATTGCTGCAGGTTACCATACAGAAACCGATTCTTGGTATAAGAGACACAAAAAGGGTTTCTTGTTTACCATTGGTGATGAAGGTAATCACAAATCGGTTCCTTCTTCAGAACTTATCAGATTTATGGGTTATGAACAAGGATGTCCTGCTATTTCTGCAGCAGAAGCTTTAGCTAAAGCTAAAGAGCAGTATAATGTATTCCATATTCATGTAAATGATGGATCTAATTCATTCCGTCAGGATTGGAAAGAAGCTTTGGGTGATCACGTTATTCGATGTGAGTCTATGGATCTCAATAAAGTTATTGCAGATACAATTCATAAATATATGGATGCCCCTGTAGAAACTGTTGATTCTTCTGATTCTGTTATTGAAAATAAAGAACAATTTAAATACTAATGATTAATATCGTTTTAGGAACATTCTTTGGAGATGAAGCCAAAGGTCAATGTGTAAACAATTTAGCTACTGAAGAGTCCATTGTTGTTAGATTTTCAGGTGCTAATCAAGTTGGACACAATGTACAACATAATGGATTAAAACATTGTTTTAGAAACTTTGGTTCAGGTACTTTAAAAGGAGCAATGACATATTGGTCCAAATATTGTGTCTGTGATTTACATACTGTATTATTAGAGTATGCTGAATTAAAGTCCCAAGGAATTGTTCCTAAAATAATATTTTCTCCAGAATGTGAATTAGTAACTCCATTTGATGTAATAAGTCAATGGAACAATTCTTCAAATAGAGAACATGGTACTGTAGGTACTGGATTTAAGCCAACACTCGATAGAGTTAAAAATGGATATCATTTGACTATTGTAGATGCTTTAAACTATCAAGTTCTTAAAGAAAAAGTCTATAATATAGAACGCTATTATTATAATTTTACATCAGATTGCCCTGTTGTTAAATTAGATGAATGGCTGGATGGAATTTATAAAATGGCAAATCTTTTTCCAATTAAAGAAGAATGGATTATTGGAAATTATAATAATATAATTTTTGAAGGTTCACAAGGAATTCTATTGGATCAAAAGCACGGTGTTATGCCATTTTGTACTCCTAGTTATACTACCTCTAAAAACGCAATAGAGATTTTAGATAAATTAGGATTTGAAAAGGATATAACAGTAAATTATGTTTGTCGTCCTTATATAACTCGTCATGGTAATGGCCCATTACTTACTTCAACTCCCATTATTGATGTGAATGATCCAAATAATCAATGGAATGATTTTCAAAAAAGCTTTAGGGCTTGTAAATTTGATGTTGATTTATTGATTCATTCACTTCGAATTGATAAAATATATTCAGAACACTGTAATCATAAAATTATTTTTAGTCACGGTAACGAACTTTCAAAGGATCTGATTAAAGATGTTGTTGATAAAACAGGTTATGATTTAGCTATGTTCGAATTTGAGAATTGGTTATAAATATGATAGAGTCTTCATCTAATGGTTAGGATCCCACGCTGATAACGTGGACATTCCAGTTCAAGTCTGGGAGACTCTACATCGCTTCCATAGTTTAGTTGGTAAAATAATACACTTGTAATGTATAGTCGTCGGATCGTCCCCGGCTGGAAGCTCTAATTTTAATGAAATTATGAACTATAAAAAACTTACACCTGAAATTTACGATTTAGCACAAGGTTTGTTAAATGTAAAGAAAGATAAAGATATTAAATTTATCTATATTCCTCCTGAATGAGAAAAGGAGGCAGAACAACTAATTCTTAAAGAGATTGAGGAGAATACTGCAAAGATTGATTTTTAAAAAATATAGAATATGATCGATTTAAATAAAAAAGAAAGAGTAGAATATCTTTACAATAAATATAAACAGTATAAAGAAACTGCAGAACAACATGAATTTCCAAAATTAGTTGTCTTAGATTCATTATTAATTCCAGCATATAATGATTTACAAAAGAACTGGAATGAAGAACATGCGGACTCATTTATTCGTGGAATGGAAAATAGTGTATGTCCTAAACTTGGGATTATATTATAAAAGTTAATTTATTATGATTATTTGTGGGTATGCCGGTGTAGGAAAAAGTTATTTAGGAAGAAACTATCCTATGGTTATGGATTTAGAATCTACACCGTTTGAAAAAGACTGGGATAGATACGCAAAATGTGCTATTCATTATCATAAACAAGGTTATTTAGTACTTTTATCGTGTCATAAAGATATTCGAGAACGTATATTAGATCCTAAAAATGGAGTTCCTTATGGAGAACGATTAACAATAGTACCAAATATTGCAGATAAGGATTTATATAAAAAACGTTATACTGATAGAGGTAATACTCCCGAGTTTATTAATGTCCAGATGGAAAACTGGGAAAAGTGGCTTAATGTAAAGGATAATTGTTCTTTACATGAACAATGGGAGATTATGGAACCAGGTGAAAATTTATATGATTGTATTATTAGACTTTCAAAAGAGAAACCATATAGATTTTGTAGTTATGACCAGTGTCCTGTTGATGATTGTTCAAAAATGGCAGAAAGATGCGTAAATCCTTTAACAAAGTATGTTGAGCTATGGAAAATAAACCAAAAATAAAATGAAAAAACTTTAAGATCTGAATCAAAGATCAACTAAAAAGAAAAACTTGGTTTAGAAACTTTTTTATAACTAGAAATGCTTGAGGAGCGTTTAGTATAAACAGTCATATAAATCAACATACAGGACAACCAAAAATTACATATAATACTCTTGAAACTGCATTAAAATGTGCAGAATCAATGAGTAAAAAACATAATACGCATTTTAGTACTTATAAATGTTTATTCTGTGATGGTTATCACATTGGTAAAAATCGTGATAATAAAACAGAATATGATAAAAAATAAATTGTAATGACATTAGAAGAAGCTAAAAAGATTCTTGATTGTAATGGATTGGGATATTCGAGTGTAGAATTTATAGAAGCATTACAAGTGCTTGAAGATGTAGTAGAAAATAAATAGTCTTTCGGGACTTAAAAGAACCACAATTGTGGTCTATCGAGGAATATATAATTGATCAAAAGTACCTTGCCAGAAAGGAGGTTATTACAATTATCTGTGGTTGTAATTATAAAATATTACACAGATTACATGCGGGAATGACCCCCGGTTGGTCACCGGGCCCGCTCCATGCATCAGTCGCCTAGTTGCTTATGGCATCACACTTCCAATGTGAAATAACGAGGGTTGGAATCCCTTCTGATGCTCCATTTTTCATAATGAAAATATTTACTGTTAAAAGCCTATAAAACAATATAGGCCATCTTTTAATTTTTAACAGCGCTGTCGTGAGATACCGCTGTTTATTAAGTCTGGTTGGGAGAGTGGTTTATCCATCAGTCTGCAAAACTGATTACAATCGTTCAATTCGATTACCAGACTCTGATTTAATAATTATATTTTATGAAAAAGATCTTAATTGCTTGTATTGGATTGGTTTGTTTGGTTTCTTGTGGTATAGAAAGTAAACAAACTTCTGATTTCTATAATATTATTTATGATAATGGACAAACAATAATTGAGTATAACGATGTAACAAATGTTGAAATTTTTGGTAATAAAATTACATTTGTAACTTGTTATAATACAATTGTTGTTCTTGATAAAAGGTTTATTAAAGTTATACCAATTGATATAGACTAATATGACACTTAAATTATATCAAAAAGAAAATAAACTTTGGTATTTTCATCGTTTAGGTTCAGAGTGGCCACTTGGACCAGAACTAAGTAAGGTTTTATCGTTTTATGATTCTATAGAAAATAACAAAACGATTTATATAAAAATTCAAAGACCTAACCACGGGCAAATACAAATACCAGTTGCAATGTTTAGGCGCGAGAACTGGTATAGAGATATGTATGGTCACATATCTTCTGCTTTAATCTATATTATTAATAAATGGGGCACTATTCGTTTTAATTATGATTATAAAATTGGTCCTGGATTGTTTTATATAGTAAAAATATGGTAGTTAAATTATATGAAAAATTAGATAACCAGTGGTATTTTTCTAGACTTGGAGAAGAACACTGGCTTGGATTTGAGGTTAGTAAAGTTTTATCATTTTTTAGTACTTCTAAAGAGAATAAGGTTTTTTATATAAAATGTGTTTTAGAAAAGAAGGTTCTTGAAAATAATTATCCTGCATTTTTTAGAATAACACGTTATCCTGAAGTGTGGAGTGATGTATTTAAACTTTTTTATTCTCGTAATTGTATAGAGTTACCTATAATGTCTATACCTGATAAACGATGGTATGTAATAACAAAAATATGGTAACTAAATTTACAGAAAATGGACTATGGTTAACGTCAGATAGTGTTATTGAAATAATTTTTTAGATGTTTGTTAATTTATTATCAATTTTTTAGATTTACAATTGATATTTTTTCTTTATAAAAAATTTGTTTTTGTCACATAATTTTATTATATTTATTAATAAAAATATAAGAGATTATTAATAAGTAAATTTAAAATTATGGATACATTGTGAAAAAGAAAATGTCCGATATGTGGCAAAGAAATAACATATCAAAGTCTAGCAGCACTAAAACATGCTATTGTTAAAAACAGCTCTTGTATAAAATGTAGTAGTAAAATGTCTGCAAATCATTGTGCAAATCTTAGTGCTTTATTAGAAGACTCTAATGAGGCTTTTTATTGAATTGGATTTTTGTTAGCAGATGGAAGTTTCAATGACAATAGAATAAGATTGACACTATCGATTAAAGATAAGGAACACGTTCTTAAATTTGCAAAATTTATAAATTATGAAGGTTCTTATCAAGAAAGTCCAATAAGATTTGGATTAGCATGTAAAAACATAGACATTGTTACACAAATTAGAAACAAATTTGATATAAAAGACAATAAGACTTATAATCCTCCAGAGACAATTTTAAAATTTGATAATGATTTGGTGTATTCTTTACTAGCTGGTTTTATTGACGGTGATGGTAATATTCAACATCCTTCACATCGTCAAGATTTCTTTCTAAGAATAAAAAATCATGCCAGTTGATTACATATATTAAAAGAATTTGGAACACTTATCTCAGAAAAAGAGTGTGTTAAAATTAATAGTTCTGGATATGCAGAATTGAATGTGACAAATAGTATAAATCTACAAAATTTGAAAACAAAAATACTGTCTCTCAATATTCCAATTATGCATAGAAAGTGAGATATTATAGATTTAAATTTTGTTAGTAAATACACAAAAGCTACATTATTAAAAGAAGAAGTGATTGAATTATATAAATCTGGGCATCGAAATAAAGAAATCGCTGAGATTTGTAATACTTCTGACGCAAATGTATGTAGAATTCTTAAAAAATATAAAAATGGTAACTAAATTTCCTGAGTCCGGCGTATTTTTTACGTCGGACACCTAACTCATTTTGGTCATTCTAACATTATTCGATTATGTAATCGTCCATTTAGTACAATAGAAGAACACGATAAAGCTCTTATTGATAATTGGAACTCTAAAGTTGGAATAGATGATACTGTTTTCCACCTTGGAGATTTCTGTTTTGGAAATATTCAAAAATGGAAAAATATTAGAGACCAATTAAATGGGCACATAATTCTGATTTTAGGTAATCATGACATGCGAGCAATGTCTCAAAGTGTTGCTTCTTTATTTGATTATGTTGCTCAACAAATGCGTATAACTGTAGATGGAAGGTGTGTTTATTTAAATCATTTCCCATTTTTAACTTATGCTCATGGTGATCCTGAGATTTATACTGACGATGGATTATTTTATCAAGCATTTGGTCACGTTCACAGTCGTCCAAATAATACAGGCTATGATGCTAGGAGATTACAGTATTTATATCCTACTCAATATGATGTTGGAGTAGATAATAATAATTACGCTCCTATTTCTTGGAAAGAATTTAATACTATTATTTCTAAACAAATAGAAATATCAAAACAAAATGTTGATTAAAAATATTTTTGGACATTTAAAGACCATTTTAACTCATAAGTTTTGGGTTTTTTATTATTCTTGTAAACTTGGAATTCCTTGGAGAGGACTTGTTCACGATTTAAGCAAATTTTCTCCAATTGAATTTTGGGAAAGTGTAAAATATTATCAAGGAGGAAAAAGAAGTCCAATAAATGCTTGTAAAGAAGATAAAGGTTACTCTTTAGCTTGGCAACATCATAAAGGTAGAAATCCACATCATTATGAGTATTGGATTGATAAAGTTGACGAAGGTGGTGTTGCAATTAATATGCCTGCACAATATAAACTTGAATTGCTTGCAGATTATTTAGCCGCAGGTAAAGTTTATATGGGTAAATCTTTTACGTATCAAACTGAATTTGATTGGTTTAAACGTAAACTTAAAAAGAGTCCTAAAATGCACAGTGATGTACGTTGTTTCGTAGAACTTTCTATGGAGATGTTATGTATGGATAGTGATAAAGGATTCTCATTAATAAAAGATCTTGCTAAAATTTATACTAACTAGTATGAACTTTTCTACATTTTCTAAATCATCATTAATTGCGTATATGCGATATTTTAGAATGATGTTACAATGTAAAGATGATAAGAATTTATCAAATTTTTTAGATGAATGTAAAGAAGAATTAAACAGCAGAGATTAGTGTTTCAATAGACACATTTGCATAATACCCCTCCGTAGTATAACCAATGAATATCATTGGGGACGTAAGCCGAGACAACGGAAAAAGGGATTAGATTAAGAGTAGAAACGTGAATCCCTGAGCCTAAAGCGCAGAACGAACTGTATATCAAAGTGTAAAGCAGAATCAACCTGTATATCAAAGGGTTAGGCAACAGCCCACGAGTGAAACATCTCAAGGAGTGCACTAGACTACTAAACGTTTAAGCGGTGCGTACGGTGCTGGGTAGACCGTACTCCGTAATTATTGTAAATCGGACGTAATTTCCAGACCGCGTAAGAGTCTGGATTTATCTCCCAGTGGTGGAATTGCTAGACACGGTAGACTTAGAATCTACTGCGAAGTAATAGTAGCGTCAAAGTTGGAGTCTTTGCTGGGAGACATAACTTAAATACTATGTGGTACATTAAAGAAGTAAAATCATTAAAAGAATATAATAAAGCAATTGATAATTTAGTAAAAAGAAAAATATTTTCAAGGTATCATTGTGATTGCAGTTGTCCGGAAGGAATGATTGGAGTGGATTGGAATATTACCGATTTAAATGAATTAAAACGATTAAAGAAGGTAAATAATCCTGTTCCTCAAATGGTACTTGATGATATAATTGCTTTATTTGGAACACCTTGTGAATATTTTCTAGGGCATTCTCGATATCAAGGTATTCTTGAAGGAATACAAGTTACAGAAGAAGACGTTTATTGGATTTTAAATAATAACGGAACAAAACATTATATTACTTGTTTAAGCAACATTAACCAATGGCGACAAAACAACAGCGAATAAACTTTTACAACAAATTAACAAACTTATTGTATGAAATCGATCACAGTAAAACTGCAAATGAAGAATGGCCTGCAATCAAATCTGAATTTGTGAAGATCGGATATAAACTTTTACACAAAGTAGCAGAAACAATTTAATATGAAAATAGTAGATAATTTTGATTTGTTTCGAGAGAAAATGAACTGGAATTCTCCAGATGAATTTTATTTCGTACAGATACTTATACGTGGGAAAGATGGACATAATGAGCCAGGAGTAAATGGAAATAACAAAAATCGCATTATTAAAATGTATACTATTAAATCATTAGATGATTTAAACAAGTATGAATTAGAAATTAAAGCAATTTGCCATGCTGTTAATGGCAGATGTTATGTGCATCCTACTAAACGTAGCTTTAGTAAAGTTGCTGATGAATGTTTACGTATTACAACTGACATTTATCTTTCAAAAACAAATAACGTAGGTTTAAAAGCTGCATATAGTACAGCTTGTGGTAAATCCTTTATTTCAAATGATAAGAAATTTATTATTGATTTAGATGGAGAGGATGTTTCAAAAGCATCAGATATAATAAAATACATTGAATATTATTGTGAACCTTTCAATTGTATAAAATATCAATATAGTGTTCCAACAGCACACGGGATGCATCTAATTACAACTCCATTTAATCGTCAAAAATTTGGAGAAAAATTTCCAACAATAGATATACACACAAATAATCCTACACTTTTGTATTTTGAGTGTAAGGATTAAACTGTTTCACGCTATCGTCTAATTGGTTAGGACCTCGCCCTTTCACGGCGGAAATGTTTGGGGTTCGAGTCCCCCTAGCGTGACAAAATTCACGGCGTAGTTACGATCAAAAAATTGCTTAGCGTATTAAGTTGGTATCCTATAACGTATACATAATATGGAGTATACAGTGAAACTAACTTGGTGGAGAATCGGGAATCCAAGCGTGAATGTTTTATACAAGGCACTTACAATTTTGATAATTTATAATTGATCAAAAGTACTTACTTGTTAACCAAGTCCATGCTGGTCATGGCGTAAATCTTACGTAAAGGATTCCCTGGAACGGGTTATATTCTGGCTTGGCGGTGGAAAGTAACCGTACAGTGCCTTTTTAGATTAATTTTAACCATAATTTTTAATCAAATGCCTAAAGTTTCTGATTACGAACTGGATCACATGTCAGATTATAATGTAAATTTTGAGAAAGTTCGCAGGAAGAAGAACAAATCTTTAAAGGAGACCTCTACTCCTCAAAAGAAAAAACACAGAGAAACTAAAATAGATTGATCTGAATTTACAGAAGATGATTAGTTTCTAAAAATGATACATACAATATAAAACAGCTTCTGAACCATCGCTTTTGGAAACTTGTGATGTATCATTACATGGGATTGTTAGATAAAGGTTAGTCGGCAGGTTTGTGGCACCTGAAATTTCAGTTCGATTCTGAAACAGTCCCCAAATAACATTTAAATTGAACTACTATGCTTAAAAAAATATTAAATTGGTTAAAAAAACCTAAAATAGAACAGAAATCTACACCTCCCAAAACATTAAGAGATGTAGATTTTTTTGATACTGTCTGGATCATAGATCGAGATGAAGTGATTTACAAAGGTTGGGTTTATGATAAATCTAAAAAACATGTTCTTGTAACAGTACCAACTGATCAAGGATTGTATAATGATTATAGATTTATAGTTACTCATAATGACTTAAATAAAACATTTATAGAACAAAATCATGTAAAATTATATTTTGATTATAAATGTATACAGGAGAAATAGTTTATCTTCCATATAAAGGAGGGTATATTCGATATGAAATTCATAAAGTTTTAGAGGATTCACTACTAGTAAAAACCTATAAATCGGATGTTTATAATTGGGTTTCAATCGATGAAGTTTTAACAACAGACGAATTTACCAAAATATATAACAACGAAACAATATATGAGTAATTTTGATAATTATTATATTATTCCAAAAAACATAACTACAATTGAGCATCGTGTAGAATGTATACCTTATTATAATGTAGCTTATTCTGAGGAATTAAAACGCCTTGATTTTTCAAATTGTCATCTTCCTATTTTTGTTGCTCCAATGTCTTCTGTTATCAATGAAAAGAATTATTTTGAATTTGATAAACGAGATATAATTCCTATCATTCCAAGAACTGTAGATTTTATTGATAGACAGAGATTAATGCAGGAATCTATTTGGGTTGCTGTAAGTTTAGAAGAAATGCAATTTATCTATGATACATTTGATAAATTTGATAAAGAAGTATATATCTGTGTTGATCTTGCAAATGGGCATATGCAAAAATTGCTAGACTTGTGTAAAAAAGCAAAGATTAAGTTTGGAAGTACTCTAAATTTAATGACTGGTAATATTGCAAATTATGAAACTTATTATGAATATGCAAAAGCAGGAATTGATTATTGCAGATGTAATATTGGAACTGGTAGTGAATGTTTAACTGGAACTCTTACAGGTATTGGGCAAGATGTACCTTTATTTATTAAACAACTATATAAAGCTAAAAAAGATGTAATAACATCTTTCAATGATAATCGTGAATATTTATCTATTCCTAAAATCGTAATAGATGGAGGAATGTCTTCTATTAGAGATATTGTTATCACATTAGCATTAGGTGCTGACTATGTAATGTGTGGTAAAATATTTGCTAAATGCGAAGAAGCCTGTGGAGAGATTTTTGAAAAGCTCATAACTACTGAAAGACAAACTATTTGTGATACATGTATTCCTAAGAAGATCTTTACTTCTAAGGTTTCTGAGTGGGTTCCCGGTAGAATTTATTATGGAATGTCTACAGAACGTGCTCAAAAAGAAATGGGTAATAAAACAATTAAGTCTTCTGAAGGAAAGGAAGAATGGGTTCCTATTGAATATTCAATTGAGCAATGGGCTTCACAATTTAAAGCTGCAATTTCCTCAGCAATGAGTTATTGTGATGCAACTCATCTGAATCAATTTATAGGTCATTGTACGGTACATAAGAAAAAAGGTTAAATGAACGTTTATATATCGGGTCCGTTTTTTAATAAAAAAGAAAGGACTAATATGGAAATATTAAAGAATTATCTTAAAACAAATTATCCAGATAATTCCTATTATTTCCCTATGAATTTTAAAGTACCAGATGCATATGATTTACCAAATAAAGATTGGGCTAAAACCATATTTAAAGAAGATATGTTAAAATTAAAATACACAGATTTAGTAATTGTTGTGTATTATGGACAATATTCTGATTCTGGTACTGCCTTTGAAGTAGGATACGCATTATCCAAAAGAATTCCTATTTATGTACTAGTTGTTGATAAGCAAGAAATACAAAGCTTGATGATTTTAAACTGTACTCCATACATTTGGGAATTTAATCAGTTTATTAAAACTGGAGACGATCTTTCGTTTCTTTTGGACTTATCTCAATTAGAACAAAATTAAATTTGGAAATTTAAAATATTTTTTGTAACTTTGTAAAATGATACTTACAAAACCAATTTATTACAGGTTCGAATCCTGTATTTGCTGCATATTAGCGAATTGGCGGAATGGTTTACGCGAATGACTTGAAATCATTTTTAATAAATAAGTATCATTAAAAAGTAACCGTTATCCTCAACGGTAAAATGAGGAATAGCATTCATAACGCGGTTCTCCAGTAATGTGCGCATAAATTACTGGAGAATTTGTTATGAAGAAGAAAAAGATTTATAATTATTTAAAAACAACGTTATGAATGGATTTATTTACAAAGTTACCAATACAACAACCGGAAAAATTTATATTGGACAAACAACAAGAACTATTAACGAACGATGACAGCAACATATTAGAAATGCATTTCAAGACAACAATTTAGAATATCAAAATAAATTTCATCGAGCTATACGAAAATACGGAGTTGGAGGTTTTATTATAGAAGAACAAGAAATGATAAATGCTTGTTCTGAAGAAGAACTAAAAAATAAATTAAACGATGCCGAGACAAAATGAATTTTAAAATATGATTCTAAAGATAATGGTTATAATTCTACTTATGGAGGTGATTATAATCCCATGTTTGGAATAAAAGGCGTTTTAAATCCTTGCTCTGTTAAAATAAATCAATATGATCTTAATGGACATTATATTAAAACTTGAGATTCTATTGCAGATGTTATACGTGAACTAGGTGGATCAGATAGTAATATTATAAATGTTTGTAAAAAAGATCGAATTGAAAAACGAAAAGTAAGTAGTCATGGTTTTATATGACGCTATTTTAAAGATGAACCAGCGTGTACAGATATTATTATTACTAATGAAGAATTAGATATTAAAAATTCTCGTAAAAAGAATGAATTTAAACCAAAACAAATTGATTTATTTAATAAATTCGGAGATTTGATTAAAACTTTTGATAGTTGTAAACAAATCGCTGATGAGTTTTGTATATCTATGTCTTATGTTAGTAAAATATTACATAAACAAAATGGAATATTTAGAGATTATGTATTAAAAGTACATACGGATTAACGAGTATTTCCCCTGGTAGTTTACGATGCCTAAAACGTTGGCCTTCAAAGCCAAAAAAGCCTGTTGGACACGGGAACAGGGGACTAACATTAATATTTACTGTATGGATTATGATCAAAAGTATAAAGATTTAACTAGTGGACTTAACAAATGTGTAAATCCATTAGAAAAAGAATATCCTAATTTAACTGGATTTGAGAAATGTGTTTTAGTTTTACGATTGAATGAATATACATATAAAGAAATTCAATTAAAACTAGGAATGCCTGCTAAACAACTTATTCGCCAGGCGCTTTTGAAAATAAATCCAGATTTAATTTCTCTAGAACAAACTAAAAAAATTAGAACAACTCCCGAATTAAGAATGCTTGGAATTTTAAAAGCAAATAATATGTGGGAGTTCGATTTAGATGAATTTGGAGAATCTTCTTTTGAAGAAAAAGATGGGATGTTATTTATAACAGATGAATGGAACGATACATCCAAATTTTCTGGATTGGACGAAAGAACTCAAAAAAGCATTCTTATGAATGTAATAAATATTTTACAACTTGGGATTAAACTTTAGTATGGAATTTATATATATTTATTCTATTCCTGCAATCATAAGTTTTTTACTTATGAACAAATGTTATAAAAAAGGATTGTTATATTATCCTACAGTGTCTGCATTAATTTGTATTATTCCTTTTGTAAATTGGATTGGATTAATTTATTTTATAATAACTTTAAAAAATGGATTGGCATAAAACTTATGGTGCAAATGGAACTTTTTGTGCCGATTTGTATTTTGTCGAAGTATTTGGTATAAGACCAAATATTTTAACTTATACATTTAATGGTGATGATGATAGATGTGATTTTGAAAAAATTACTCCAGATTTTATAAAAAGTATTTTTCCAGAAGCTAAAAACATCTTTCAAGTTACTACAAAATATACAATGGTAAACAGAGAAAATGAAGAGAACGAATATCGTCTTTCTGATAATGGAACTTGTTTACACATTGAACTTGATGATAGAATTTATTCTATTGATTGTGATTCTGTTTGTTGTAGAACTTTGTTAGAAACAGGAAATGTAGAACAAGATGTAAAAGATCTATGGTCTAAGTTCCCTAAAAAAGAACCTCAACAAAAAGAAGCCGTTGTGAAACTTGTTGGATGTAGCGGAGGTGATTATTATACAATTGAATCTAAGATTAAATCTACGGATATAAATTTAGATGAAAATTATAATGATGATTTTAAAGAGATTCATGAAGATATTATAACATTTCTTAATGAACGTGAAAGTGGACTTGTATTATTGTATGGAAAACCTGGTTCTGGTAAAACTAGTTACATCCGCCATTTAGTTAATCATTATCCTCAAGATTATATTGTAATTCCTAGTTCTCTTATAAGTAGATTATCAGATCCAGATTTTGTAACATTTATGATTGATAGTTCTGATTCTGTATTTATTTTAGAAGATTGTGAACAAGTTTTAATGGATAGAAAAACTAATATCTTTAATGGTGCAATTACAAATATTTTAAATATGTCTGATGGGTTACTTTCAGATATTATGAATTTAAAATTTATTTGTACTTTTAATGCAGATATTAGATCAATTGATTTTGCACTTTCCAGAAAAGGAAGATGTTATGCAAAATATGAATTTAAAGAGCTTTCAGAAGATAAAGTAAAGCATTTAAATGAGAAATATAATCTTGGCATAAATGAAATTAAACCAATGACTCTTGCTCAAATTTATAATGCTGATGCCAAAGACTATTCTGAAGCAGTAATTGAAAGAAAAATTGGTTTTTAATGATTAATGAATTAAAGTTTGATATTTGTGCTAAAGATGCATTACTGCAAGGTATGCAAAAAATTGCACAAGCTGTTGGATCAACATTAGGTCCAAAAGGTCGTTGTGTAATTTTAGATAATTATTCAAATGGACTTCCACATGTAACAAAAGATGGAGTTACAGTTGCAAAAAACATTTTCTTAGAAAATAAGTTTGAAAATGTTGGTGCAACTTTATTAAAACAAGCAGCATTAAATACTGTGCGTTCTGTAGGTGATGCAACAACTACATCTACTGTTTTAGCATATAATATGGTTAGTAATGCCTATAAACTTGGATTGGATAGAAACTTATCTAAAATTAAGAAAGGTATTAATATTGCTTCTGATTTTGTAGTTGAAAAAATAAAAGAATGTTCTACACCAATTGATTGGGATGATTTAGAAAAAATTGCATCAATTTCTGCAAATAACGATGAAGAAATTGGTAATTTTGTAGCAGACGCATTTAGAAAAGTTGGATTGGATGGAGTAATTACTGTTGAAGAATCTCCAAACAATCAGACTACTGTTGATATGATTAATGGTATGCAATTCGATAGAGGCTTTGTATCACACTGGTTTATTACCGATCGAGCTAAAGGAGAATGTGTTTTAGAAAAACCATTAATCTTAATTACAGATCAAAAAGTACAATTAACTAGAGAAATATTACCTGCTGCTGAATATTGTGCAAAAAATGGAAGACCTATGTTAATTATTGCACAAGATTTTGATGATGAAGTTATTCAAAATTTACGACTAAATCATCTTCAAGGTAATATTAAATGTTGTCTTGTTAAAGCTCCGTCTTTTGGAGATTATCGAAAATATGTTTTAGAGGATTTAGCATTATTAACTAATGCAAAACTTGCAACATATGACAATGGTATCGAACTACAAAAAGTAGATGAAACCATGTTAGGTTCTTGTGGAAAAGTTGTAATTACTAAAGATTCCACTACAATTTTAAACGGTATCGGAAATGCTGAAGTAATTGCACAAAGAGTGTCCGAAATTAAAACATATTTATCTACCTTACAAAGTGGAGAAGAAAATCTTCAAAAATTTCATAAAGAGCGAATTGCAAGACTCGTAGGTGGTATTTGTTCTATTAGAGTTGGAGCAAATTCAGAATTAGAAATGCGTGAAAAGAAAGATCGCATTGATGATGCTGTTTGTGCTACTAGAGCTGCTCTTGAAGAAGGTATTGTACCCGGTGGTGGTCTTACTTTTTTGAAAGCTTTTGTTAATATGCCTACTTCTGATGATAAAGACATTCAAATAGGAATTGATATCGTTAAGAATTCTTTAAATTCTGTTTTTGATAAGATTGTTGAAAATGCTGGAGAAAATCCACAAGAAATTGGACAGGAAGTTTATCCAGATGACAATATTTCCTGGAATGCTGATACAGAAGAGTATGTAAACTTTGTAGATGCTGGAATTTTTAATCCTGCAAAGGCTGATAGACTTGCATTTGAAAACGCCCTTGGCGTATTAAACATGTTTATCTCTACTAATTGTATTGTTACCGAAAAAGATATTTTTAATCAAGTTAATTAATGGAAACAATTGAACTTAGAGCAAGATATGGATATGTACACTTATTAAAACACATTGGGGGAAATCTATGGCAACTAGAGGTAGATCCTAAAAGTGTAGGAACATATAGAATTATAGGTTTTGAAGGACATTCTCCATTCGAAGCTTATTGTTTCGCTCTTGATCCTGATGGCGGTCCATTTATGAGTGTTGGCGATAAAATAAATAATAAAACGATTAAATCTATTACTAGTAGTGGAATATTTGAACTAGAATAAGATGTTAGAGTTTTTATTTAATCTAATTATTTTACTTGGTGCAGGTATTTTAATTGGACACGAAAGACAAAAGACGCATGGTATTGTTGGAGTTAGATCTGTGACACTGATAATGCTAGGCGCTTTTATTTTCTCAACTATATCTACTAGGATTGGAGGTGATCCTTCTAGAGTTGTTGCACAAGTTGTATCTGGTGTTGGCTTTATTGGAGCTGGACTTATGTTTAAGAAAGATTCCGATAAAATTGCAAACATTACAACAGCTATTTTAATGTGGTGTGTTGCTTCTTTAGGTTGTTTAATCGGATTAGGTTTTACACTTGAAGGCGTAATAATGACCGTAATTATATACCTCGTATTAAAATATTATAAAAACTTATTTAAAGATGGGAATTAAATATTATTATTCTGCCCCGCAACAAATCCGATGCGGTTTGTTTCTTGCTGATGCAGAAGGGAACCCGGTTGCTCCGATTCCTGTAAAATCGAAACTAGTTAAAAATCTTCCAAGAGTTGTTATTTGTAGCGTATTGGACGGAAATAAACTTTCTTTTGGTTTTGCAACATGTTCTGATAAAGAAACGTATTCTAGAAAGCGTGGTAGAGCTATTGCATATGCTCGTGCCATCGGCAAACCTTATACTGTGTTTGAGCTATCAGATATTAAGGATATTAAAGAGGTTTCGGCAAGAATTGTAGATGAGATCTTTGATCTTGAATCAAAAAGAATCTACGGTTAATGCGTAAATTTATTTGCTATACGGATGGTTCGTATCAATCTAGCATAAATGCTGGAGGATGAGCAAGTATCATTTTAGATGAGGACGAGAAAGTCATAGCAAAATTATATCAAGGTCTTACTCATACAACTAATAATAGGTGTGAATTACGAGCAGTATTAGAAACTCTAAAATATTTTAAAGACCCAACTGATATAACAATCGTTTCTGATTCCCAATATGTTATTGGTGGTATTAATGGTTCTGCCCAAAAATGATTTGAAGAACAAGATCTTACAAAGAAAAATCTTGATCTTTGATTTGAAGTTGTAGAATTATTAAAGAAACATAAAGTTACAATGGTTTGAACCAAAGGACATATTGGGAATAAATGAAATGAAGAAGCAGATAAATTGTGTGTTTTTGCAGCACAGTGTTATAATTTACCAAGAGATATATGAACTACAAAATCAGAATTAAAAAGTTAGGAGAACATTGGTATCCTGATATAGAACACAATGATCCATACGATTTATCGTTGAACGATAAAATAGATAAATTTTTGAATTTCTTCGATAAAAATAATTCTGGAGAAATGGAGGTTTATTTATTAGAAACCCATACATTCGTTGACGATAATACTATAATGTTTAACGACGACGATATACTTCGATATTTAACAACATCAGATGAATTTAATCTAAGATTTTATGTAGCTGATCGAGAATTTGAAATATCATCAAATTTGATTAGTTTACTTGAATATAATTATAATCCTAATTTTCATAAAGTTTGTTACAAAATTGAAATATCTAATCGAACAATTTAAGTGATATAATAATGAATATTATCACATTGTAAACAGTCAAGTGTTTGAATCAAGTAGAGAACTAAAAGAAATCTCTTATTCCAAAAATGGTTCATATTTTTCCATTATAAAATTAGATGATGAGATTCAAACAACAAGAACAAAAAAGCGAGGAGCATAAGTTGTCGGAATCTTTAAAGAATTTATTACAAATAGAAGTAGATAAAATTGCATTAGTTGAAGCTGCGATTTGTTATTTCTATATTCATGGTAATGAATCGTATTGTAAGTTCTTTAAAAAATTACATGAATTGTGTATTAAATGTAAATCAGATTTACAAATGCACATCTGTGTAACGTCGGCTATGCTACCTGAAACAACAATTCATGAAATTAAGTTTGATGAATTTGAATCAAACATTAAAGTATTTGAATTGTTAGCTGCAATGGAAGATGAATATGTTGATTCTATTAATGCAGCTATTAATGAGGCTTTTGATAATAAAAATTGGGAAACATTTAACTATTTAAATAATACTCTTTCTAAAATTGATCATGTTGCATGTAGGGCATATTCTGCAGTGAAATCAAACTCAGATATACTATCATTATTGCCATGCGAACAACATTCTTAGGAGAAGTAGTAGCTACAAGGCCAGGACAATATACAATGTATGTATTTAAAAATTTAGATGAACCTAATAACAGTATGTTAAAATATTTTACTGTTACACAGGCACCGAATTGGAATATTCCAACATTGTCTATTGGAGATATAGGTTTTGTAGAATGTGAATATGTGAATGCGGGAGATGAATATTATCAAACTTCCTCTGGTGAAAAACAAACATATAATTATACGGTGTGTTATATGTTAAATTTTATTGAACAACAACCGAAAATAATAAATAAAGAATTTAATTTTTAGATTATGAGTGATTTAGCAGATAAGTTGGCTCAAGCCCTTGATAATAAGGGTAATGATATGAATGCATGAGTATGAAAACTATCTAATGGTTCAGAAATACGTATGATGGATATGACGTATGATCAATTACAACGTGCCTATTGACATGTTGATGACATGCTTAATAATAAAGATCCATATCATCCAGGAGTACAACGCAAACGCAATCAAGTAAGAAAGATGTGGGATTGTGCAAACACAGAATTATTACTTAGATATATCTTGCACGAGTGTAGAGTTGATTCCTTAAAAACAAATAAGGATTTACTTGATTTCATAAGTGCTCATAAGAAAAATAATGGACTTAAAAACACAGATAGTGTAAATTGTATATTTACAGGACTTCCTGATGTATTTAAATCCGTTACTATAGATGAATTGCTATCTGCTTGTTTAGATTCTTTAGATGCTTTTAACAGAAGACTTATTCCAGATAAGTTCATTGTATCGTTAGGAATTTGATTAACCGAAGATGAAAAAAGAGATTTAACAGAATATGATTCTGAAGGTAGATATAGAAGTAAGAAAGATGTCATTAAAGAACGTCTTTTCTTAAATGATAATGTTGAGCTTCATTTCAATCCACAAGGATTATCTTATTCTGAATTTAGATCACTTGTACGTATCGAAGGACGTCCTAAATTCTCAATGATGCCTACTGACACAATTAAGCTATTAAGAGATAAAGTGCTTCTGTTATTAGATCATGATCTTGAATATCACATTAATAAATGGGATACATTGAGAGAAAAGATTCAAAGCGTAGCAATGCAAAAAGGCTTTATCTTGAAAGATAGAGATGTTAATTAGGGGGAAACCTGCTTTTGTTTATGATATTGAGGTATTTCCCAACTTTTTTAGTGTAACTTGTAAAAACACTGAATCTGGCAATTATCGTTGTTTTGAAATTTCTGAACAACAAAACGATATGCCATATATTGTAAAAACGTTTTTAAATAAAAATATTCAATGAGTTTCATATAATGGTCATCATTATGACCGACCATTAATATCTTATATCATAATTAACTATCAATCATTAATTCGAAAACCAATTTGAGAAATTACTTCGGAATTAAAACGATTTAGTGATTTAGTGATTACATCTGAAACATCAGCTCCATGATCAAAATATAAGTATGCTAATTTATATGATGACCTTGATTTACTTATAATGCGTTGATCTCAAAAACTTAGACCTAGTTTAAAAGCATTACAAGTGACTATGCAATTTCCAAATGTAGAAGAATATGATGGAAATTTCGATGTTTCTTTGCCAGTAAGTGATATTGGTAGCGTAAAATCTTATAATAAAAATGATGTAGATAGTACTGAAGAGCTTTTAAATCGTTCCAAAAAAGATATAGAGCTTCGTTTAGCAATTGAGGAACAATATGGAATTGTTGCTATGGACAAAGATGGAGTAAATCTTGGTATGGAAATTATCAAAAAGTATTATCTTGAAAGTACTCAAAAAACTTGAGGCGAAATTAAAGATTTACGATCTCCTGCCGATCAAATTCCACTCAAAGATGTTATTTTTGATTATATCGAATTTAAAACCCCAGAACTTCAAAATCTTTTAACGAGGTTAAAACAAGAAGTTGTTTCATCAGCTAATATTGCTGATACTGGAGGAAAAGATAAATTTGAAATCAAATTTATGATAAATAACGTCAGATATACATATGGACTTGGAGGAATTCATACTGAAAATCAACCTGAACAATTTCTATGAGATCCTTTATATCGTCTTATTGATAGTGATGTTACGAGTCTTTATCCAAGTATAGTATTACAGAATAATTTATATCCTGCACACTTAGGAGTAGCTTTTCTTGATGTTTATCGTACAATATATAATCAGAGAGTTGCTGCAAAGAAAGAAGGTCGAAAAGTTGAAAATGAAACATTAAAATTAGCTTTAAACGGATTAACCGGCATGTTACAAAATCAATATTCGTGAGTATATGATCCGATGATGGTATTTAGAATCCGAATTAATGGACAACTTATGTTGTTAATGTTAATTGAAGCTGTAACAACTGCAGGATTTCAACTTCTTCAAGCAAATACAGATGGTATTTTTGTACGAGTTGATAATGCTCGATTCGATGAATATTTATCAATATGTGCTGAATGAGAGAAGAAAACTAGACTTAAATTAGAACACGATGAATTTGAACGTTTCTATCAATATGCAATTAACGATTATATCGGCGTTAAAAAAGGATGGAGTGAAACACATGATCCTAAACTAATAAAAAAGAAAGGTTTATTTATTGATGAACCTATTTTGGGTAAGGGATTGGCACCTCTAATTATTCCTGAAGCAATTAATAAATATTTTGTAGAAGGAATTAGTCCTGAGGAAACAGTTTATAATTGTACAGATATATTAAAATTCTGCACATTTCAAAAAGTTGCCAAAGATTTTCACGTGGAGTATGGCGGTGAAGAAGTTAGACATATAAATCGCTATTACATGTCTACAAATGGTAAACGACTTATGAAATATAAGTTAGAAAATGGAACAAAAATCCGTTTAACTAATATGTGTGCTGATTCAGGCGTTACACTATATAATAAATTTGATGATATTTCAATATCAGATCGACATATAAATTATAGATATTATTTAAATGAGGTATATAAAATAATAACCCCTTTAAATAGTCAACAACTTAGTTTATGAAATTAGATTTAAACTTATTAAAGAGATTACTAGTGATAGACCATCCATCTAAACATGAGTATCCAATGTTATCTTTTATTATCAATGAATGTTATAAGATTGGTAATCTACACTTTGAAATGGATGGTTATTGTAATATACTTATCACAAAAAATACCACTAACCCAGAGTTTTTTCCTTGTATTGTAGCACATACTGATTGTGTAATTCCAAATGAACATAAAGAAATTAAAATTAAGAATAATCGTATAACCGGAAAAGATAAATCTACTGGAAAACAAATTGGTCTTGGCGCAGATGATGTTAATGGCATATGTTGTGCTTTACAACTTCTTAAAGTAATTCCTGATTTAAAGGTTGTATTTACTACTGAAGAAGAAGTTGGATTTTGTGGGGCTGATTATGCTGCACAAAACGTAGACTTCTTTTATAATGTTTCTTATATGATTCAAGCCGATAGACACGGTAAATCGGATTTGATTACACATACAAATGGTATTTATTCTGCATCTGAAGAGTGGCTAAAAGAAGCTACTCCAATAATGGCGCAATATGGTTATTCTGAAGCCTGGGGAATAGGAACTGATATTGGAGTTCTTGCTGAAGAACTTCAAGTGTCTGGCGTAAACATAAGTTGCGGATATTATAACGAACATACAAATAATGAGACAACTGTGATTCCAGAATTACAGAATTGTTTAGATTTTATGGAGTCGTTATTAAAGAATATACCTTTTGATAAACAATATAATATACAGATTGCATATAAGGCATATAATAAATATTCCAATTTTAATTGGGATTATGACAAAAAAGATACTTTATTAAATGATTATCCATTAGATGATGAATTTTTAGCATGTAATTATTGTCAGTCATATGATTGTATGCATTGTAAAATATATCCTGATTATTAATGGATAGAACTGAACGACAAAAACTTTGTTTAAAACGATGATTGGGAGCCGGTGGACGCGCAAGTATAGAAGCCTGCACCGGCTTTGGTGTCGATTCTACGGGTTATAAATTTTTAAATTTTCCAGTAACTTCTTGGAAGTTTTAATAATTTTTATTAACTTTGTTAAAAATATGATAGATTTATAAAATATAATTAACAAAGAATAAAAATGAAAGAAATTAATGTAAAACTAAAAGAAAAATGTGGAATTTACATTTTAACTAATGTAGAAAATGGTAATAGATATGTTGGTTCAGCATATAATATTTATGATAGATTACATGATCATAAAAGCCTTTTAAATCATGATTCTGCTCATAATGCTCATCTACAGTCAGCTTGAAATTTATATGGAGCCGATTCTTTTGAATATGGAATTTTAGAATATTGTGATAAAAAAGATAGATTTGTTCGAGAACAATACTATATTGATGTTATTCATCCTGAATATAATATAACAACAAACGTTGTGGCTAATTTTGGACATCCTACATCTGAAGAAACAAAATCTAAAATTTCAGAAACTTTAAAAAAGAAATATGCTTCGGGCGAAATAACAACGTATCGTCAAGAACATCTATGGATTCATTGCTATTTATATGATGTTATAAAGTTTGAATATCTTGGAGAGTTTAATAATTTAGTAGAACTAAAACCTATTATTGGAGGTACTACTTTTAATAGAGAGCGTACATTGGGTCAATTTTTATGTGGACGATATATAGTTGTTGAAAAAAAATTTGAATGTTTGTCGGATTTAAAAAACTACACATTCAAATATAAAAGAAAAATACAAACAAGTCCTACATATGGAGACCGATATTTAGTGTCCGAAAAAGACGGAAAATTAACGTATTATGAATCTGTTGTTGCATGTAGTAGAGATACTGGTGTATCTAAAAGTATGATTCATAAAAATGCAGCTGCATCAAAAGAAAATCCATATATTCCAACAAGATATCCAAACTTAAAAATATATTATATTACTGAATTTATAAATTTACCATATGATGCCACTCCAATTCCAGAAGGGATTGTTGAAAAATCGATCAAAAACGGTGAAATCTGTGATGACAACACCGTGGTAACAGAAGAAACTAAAGAGTCTCCTGTACCGTACAGCGTAGAAACTGAACCTGGTTTATCAGAATAAAATGTTTCCAAGAGTGATTGACTTCCCAACTGAAATAAGTGGAAGAAAATGTACGCGGGACTTATACAAATAAGAAGTATAAGAATTAAGAAATAAAAAGTTCTTAAGATAACATAATCGAAGACAAGAGTCGCTTTAAACTTAATAGATGCATTTACTACTAAAAATCCAGAATCTCAAACATTAATTGTTGTACCTACGCAAATCCTTAAAGATCAGTGAATACAACAAATTGATGAAAGAGGCCTTGGTTTTAATGCTAGAGTTGAAATTATTAATTCTGTTATTAAGTTAGATTGAACTTGCGATTTGTTAATAATAGATGAAGTACACGTTTGTGGTAGTGAAACTTTTTCCAAAGTATTTCAATGTGTAAATTATAAGTTCATTCTTTGCCTTACGGGTACAATGGAACGATTGGATATGCGACATCTTCTTATTGAAAGATTTGCTCCAATTTGTGATAAAGTTACAATTCAAGAAGCAGAGGAAAATGGATGAGTAGCTCCACATAAAGAATATGTTGTTTTACTTAATGTAGATTTGACGGAATATAATGAATGAACGCGAAAATTCAATAGTTATTTTTCCTATATGAATTATGATTTTGCTTTAGCTATGAGATTGGCTACTAATCCTATTGAACGTAATGCTTGATCCAAAAGAATGGGTTTAGACGCTAAGAAAACTGCAGCAATTGCAATGGATTGGATGAGAATGATGAAGAAACGAAAAGACTTTATTCAAAATCATCCAAAAAAGTTAGAAATTGCAAAGAAGATAATTGAAGCTAGAAAAGATAAAAAGATTATGACTTTTTCTGCAACAATTAAACAAGCAGAATCTTTTGGATTTGGATATGTAGTTCACTCCGATAAAAAAGCAAAAGAAAATAAGCAAATTTTACAAGAGTTTAATAGTGCCACTTCTGGTGTATTACATTCTTCTAAAGCTTGTAATACTGGATTGGATTTACAAGGTGTTAATTGTGAAATAATTATGAACACCGATTCTTCTAAAATTAAGAAGATTCAAACATTAGGTCGATCTATTAGAGCAGAAGATGGTAAAGTTGCAGAAATATTCACTCTAATCATCGCAGGCACACAAGAAACAAAGTGATTAGCAAATAGTAGAGCATCTAAAGTAATTACAATAAATGAAGAACAGCTAGACAAAGTATTGGCTGGAGAAGATGTTAAAACAAGAGAAAGAAATTATTCTCAAGATTTAGCGTTTAGATTTTAACAAAGTTCCAAAATAAAAGCATTTAAAGTGCTACTCGAATGTTGTTAAATAATAGGTTTAAATTAACAACAAATTGGAATTAGATACAATATTAAACCTAATGATTTCATATAGACTTACAGCTGATGAACTTTTATTAGTTTATCTAACCTTCTTAGCTCAAGAAGAAGAGAATCATCCTGAATATTTTGTTAAGTGATTCTCTAATGGTGGTAAGTCTAAATTAAAGGATTTATTTGAATCCTTAAAAGAAAAAGGTATAATTCATAAAGATTATAATCCAGAATCATATAATCCAGATGATATTGAATTTAATAAAAACTTCTTAAAAGGTTGATTGAAATTATCTGGAGAAATGGGAAAAGAATTGTTTGATGCATATCCTCCATTCTTAACTGTAATGGGTAAAATTTTGCCCAATTATATAGTAATATATAAATAAGAACCCCTTTAATTGCTGGAAACACATTTATTATAAAAATTTTGTTTTATAATTATTTTTTACTATATTTGTAAAATAAAAATAATAAGAGATTTTACAAAATAATAAAAAATTTTAATTATGAAGAAAATTGAAATTCAATCTGGAGAATTACAGGAAATGTCAATCAGCAGCCAAACTTTTACAAAGGATGGAAAATGAGAAATTTTAAAAAAGTATAGATATTGTACAGAATCAGGAAACATAAAGTATAAAGTTACATTGAGATGTGTAGAATGCGGTTATACTAAAACTGTAGGATTACATCATACATATAGTTCTAGTATTTGTCCAACTTGTTTTAGAAATAGACACATTGGAAAAATAATAGGATGCTATAAAGTTGTAAAATTTGAAGAATATGATGAAGAACGACTAAAAGAATATTATGAATTAGAATGTATAAAATGTGGAAAGCATTATCATCATAAACTTCTTAACGAGGCTTCTATGCAAAACATACAACATTGTGCACATTGTAATGGTGTTACTGAAGACCCAGGAATAAATTCAATGTATAGAGATTATATTGCTGGTGCTAAAGATAGAAATTTAGAGTTTAAGTTAACAAACGATGAATTTTTAAAACTAATTAAGTCTAATTGCTATTATTGTGGTGATGGTCCTGAATTAAGAACTAAAACTTCTACTAAAGGTCATTTATATCAAATTGTTGTAAATGGTATAGATAGAGTTGATTCATCTAAAGGATATACCACAGATAATAGCAATTAGAC
>Ga0265298_10000987_pt1 | contig 42171 bp, 33 predicted proteins | sample AusTroGonzalo_MG_3_FD_193486 | JGI IMG/M metagenome (GOLD analysis project Ga0265298, IMG submission 193486) | Bovine rumen microbial communities from tropical cattle in Woodstock, Queensland, Australia - Gonzalo_01 | ecosystem: Host-associated > Mammals > Digestive system > Stomach > Rumen ... | reverse complement strand
TGATTTAAGGCGAAATCTCTCCGTTCGCAGAGGCGTTCATCTGACAGGTGCACGTCAATGCGGCAAGTCGACATTGGCTGAGTTTGTCGCCGATGGCAAAATGCGGCACTTGTCGTTGGATGAAGATGTGTTCCTAAAGGCGGCGAAGGATGATCCAGCGACATTTGTCGAAAGACGAGATGGGCGAACTCTTGTGATTGACGAAATCCAAAAGGCGCCGGAGCTTTTGAACGCAATCAAGATCAAGGTTGATCATGACAGTTCACGCGGACAGTACCTGATCACGGGGAGCTCAAATCTGCATTTCGTGAAGGCGGTATCGGATTCTCTGGCGGGGCGGCTCGGCCGCGTGCGACTGCGCACGCTGACCCTTGGCGAAGTCAAAGGTGGCGCCGGCGACTTCCTCAAACGAGCTTTTGCGCAGGATTTTCCTTTGGAGATGGAGAAGTTCGACAAGCGGGACGTCATTCATTGCGCTTTTTGCGGTGGATATCCTGAACCGATGGAATTTGACGTCAAGTCGCGCGTTGAGTGGTATCACGAGTATCTTGACGACTTGTTGAAGAAAGACGTTCGAGACATAACTGAAATCAGGAAGATCGAGGCACTTCGAAAAGTGGCACGCTGGCTTCTCTCGTATTCGTCGAAGTTCTTCGAGTTGAAGGACATGTGCGCGGCGTCCGGCATTGGCAAGGAAACCGCTGAGACATATCTTTCTGCGCTAAAGGCGCTTTACGTCTTTGACGGAGTCCCGCCTTGGTCAGACAGCGACTACGCCAAGTTGGGAAAGCGCACAAAGTACTATGCGACCGACGCCGGGCTCCTTGCTAATCTGCTGGGCTGGGATGAGGATTCCGTCTATTATGACGACGATGCTTGCGGAAAACTCGTCGAGACATGGGCCTATCACGAGCTTTCGACGCTTGTTGATTTGCACTCGGGATTCGAACTGACGCAGTACCGCGACAATGACAAGCATGAGATCGATTTCCTGGTCAAGGGCGATAGCGGCAGACTCGTCGGAATTGAAGTGAAGTCCGGCACTGCTTGTGCAGACGATTTCAAACACATGAAGTGGTTTGTGTCGCGATTTAAAATAGAACGCTTCACGGGGATTGTGCTGTATTCTGGCAGCAAGGTCATGAGTTTTGGCAATGGGATGTATGCCGTTCCTCTAAGTGCTTTGGCGCTGTAAGGCGACAAGTCGGCGGGTCAAGCGCGTTGCTTGAATACGCCGTCATGCATGAAGACGAAGCCGAGGCCGCCCGCCTCCGCGCCGAGTTGACGAAATTGGTGGAGAAGGTGTAGCGCGTCGTAAGCTATGCGAAGAAATTCCCAGCGAGATGGCGGACGAAGAATGTTCAAGGTCACAAATTGTTACCTTGAACGGATAGTAGAAGATTGGAAGTCACAAATTGTGACCTCCAAAATTCGCAAGTGAAATGAGTTTACAACTGGCGCAAAATTTGCGACAGTTCAAAATAAGCTTCAACAGGGTCTTATGATACATAGGAGGTAACGAGGAAGGATTTCTTCCTAGTTTCTACAGAAGGATCAAATCTTCTAAGGACGAAAATTTCGACCTTAGAACATGTGGCATCAGTTAGTGGTTGTTGGGTTGGCTTGAATGGGTTTAACATGTAATGAGGAAGCGGAGCGGCGTGCCGAGTGGCGAGCTGAGCGACACGAGGCGGCTCGGTTCGGCGGATGCGCGGTGGTACACGTCGCAAGGCGAGAAGGCGGTATTCCGCCGACGAAGCATGGCGGCGCGTAACGCCGTGAAGACGCCGGGAGAGACGGCGCGGGGAGCGGGGTATCCCCCGAACGAAGTGAGCCGCCGAAGGCGGTCGCTAGAGGGGTGCGAGGCCGAGGTGCGACGTTCCGCGACGAACTCGACCAGAGGTGCCAAGCGCGGTCACGGTCGGGGCCTTGCCGAGCGGAACCCTCGAAAACGAGGCGAGTAGCGCAGGGCTGCGACCCGAAGGCATATATGTATATGTCGAGCGGTCGCAAGAACGCGCTAATCGGCCGTTTCTCGAGGGCGAGCACGGTTGCCCCGACCGTGACCGCACACTGGAAGGCAAACCAGCACAAGCAAGCAACAGCACACCAGCATTTAACGCGAAGCCAAAACACGCAGCCAGATTTGCCGCGCGGTTCTCGGGTGGACGGCGGACGCGGTTTTATGGTACCATATGTGCGCTCTCCGGAATTGAACTCCGTGGCGACGGGGATACGAACGGGAGCCATGAAAGCCGTGGGTTGAAACTGATCTAGTCCTGCTGAGAACGGATCGAAAAGCCTGAAGGGTGGGCGGACGGTCCGGGAGGGGGCGATGACGTCGGGAACCACGGCGGCTGATTTGGAACGCGAGGAGGAGGCTTCCTCCGCGGGCTTGAGCGCAAGGATGCGCAGCCTAAGCGTCGTCGGCATCTGGCGAGGCATCGCCTATTCCGAAAATGCGCCTTAGGCGTATTGTACCCTGTGACCGGCGTTCGGTCGCGCAATGCGCCGGCATAAAGGAAAGGAATAGGACAATGAAAAAATCAACCGGACTCCGGGCGATAGACATCGCCGCCGTTCAATCGCGCATGCTCACGATACGCAATCAGCAGGTGTTGCTTGATCGCGATGTCGCCGCGCTGTATGGCGTGCAGACAAAGGAGATCAACCAGGCGATACGAAACAACCCTGGGAAGTTTCCAGAAGGATTCGTGTTCAGGCTGAATGACGAGGAGTTCGCAAATTGGAAGTCAAAAATTTTGACCACCAATTTGCCCGAAGGTGAAATCGCCGGACTGAAAATGGGGTTACGCCGTGCGCCGTATGCATTGACTGAACGCGGGCTTTACATGTTGGCGACGATTTTAAAAGGTGACATTGCCACTCGTGCTACGCTTGCTATTGTGAACACCTACGCCCAGGTGCGTTCGATGGTCCGAGACATGGAGGCGATACAGACGGAGAAGGCGGGGTCGTCGGAGCAGGCGAGCCTCCTGACTCGCGCCGGACATAAGCTTGCCGGGCTTATTGGTGACAACCTATCCACCGAGTCGAGGAAGACGACAATCGAGCTTAATCTCGCGTTGCTCAAGATTACGCATGAAGTAACGCAAAGGAAGGAGACGGAACGCCCCTAGCCACTAGCCATTAACCACTAGCCACTAGCCATGCTGCGTTCAGGAGAAAGCGGTTATACAAATTTATAGCCAATATCTCATGCTATAGCAAGATAGGTGGTAAAAGGGCGGTTTAGGCCGGATTCTGCGTTGGCACGGGCTGTGCTATTTGTGTTAACGTGCAGAAATCAAAACGGAAGGAGAACGAAATGACGACGCAGAAATACCTGAGGCAGCTTAGCAACCAGAAACTGGCCGAGCTGGCCGAGACCGCCGCGTGGGAAAAGGCCCGCGTGAAGGCGGAAATCGCCCGCAGGGCCAAGCGCAGAGCCAAGAAAGCCGCCCGTATGAAGTTGGCCGCATGATGCGGCCGTCTTCAGGCGGCTGGGGGCAAGGAGAAAGAGATAGAGGATGGCGGACTTTATAGAGATTGACGGATCGCTGGGTGAGGGCGGTGGGCAAGTTCTGCGCACGTCGCTGACGCTGAGCGCGGTCACTGGGCGGCCGGTGTGGATAGAGAAGATTCGCGCGGGTCGCGAGAAGCCTGGGCTGAAGCGGCAGCACCTCACGTGCGTGAAGGCCGTTGCGGAAATCTGTGGTGCGAAGGTGTCGGAGATTGGGGTTGGTTCCGGCGAGCTGGAGTTTATTCCTGGCGAGATCAAGGGTGGCGACTACCATTTCGACGTCGGGACGGCTGGTAGCGTGACGCTGGTTGCGCAGACGGTCCTGCCGGTGCTCCTCAAGGCAGACGCACCATCTACTGTGACGATCACGGGCGGGACGCATGTTCCGTTTGCTCCGATTTGGGAGTTTTTTGCCGAGACATACCTCCCCGAGCTTCGGAGAATTGGCGCACGCATCGAGGCAGAGCTGGTTGCGTGTGGATTCTACCCTGCGGCGGGCGGCGTCGTGAAACTCAAGGTGTGGCCGATGGACGAGGCGAAGGTGGCAAAGAATTATTCTCTTACGGATCTTGGCGAGTATCGTGGCGGCAAGGTGGTTGGCGTTGTGTCGTCAATTCCAGATTCCATCGCGGAGGCGGAAGTCGGCATCGTAGGTGCGCAGCTGCGAGAGCTCGGGCTTGAGAGGGAGACGCGCCGCGTCGAGTCGTTTGGGCCCGGCAACTACTGTTATGCTCAGCTCGACTACGAACGCGCGTCTGTAGTGTTCTCGTCCGTCGGTACATACGAGAAGTCTCGCAAGGCCGTCGCTCACGATGTCGTCCACGCTACGCGCAATTTCCTGAAGTCCGGCAAGGCGTGCGAGAGGCACCTCGCAGACCAGATGCTCGTTCCGCTGGAGATGTTTGTAGGAGGTTATTCGAGTTATAATCCTGGATTCGAATGGCATGACAACTGGACGCTCGACGTGCAGAAGGAGACGCTGCACTACACGACGAACCGCGACGTCATATCGATGTTCGGGTTGCATGAATGAGTAGGAGATGAGACGGATAAGAAAGGAGGAAGAAAATGAAGTGGGAGAAGATGGAGGATGGGTGGTTGATGCCCGTGAAGAGCTGGTGCGAGAGCTGCGAGGATGGAGCCGTGAAGCAGGCGGCGAACCTTGCACAGCATCCAGCACTCTTTCATCATGTTGCGTTGATGCCTGACGCGCATCAGGGCTATGGCATGCCGATCGGCGGAGTTGTCGCTGCGGATAATGCTGTCATACCCGCGGCGGTTGGCGTCGACATCGGCTGCGGCATGATTGCAACTGAGACGGATATCCCTGCGGAGCGCTTCGCCGACATGTCGTTCCGACGCGCGTTTCAGGAGAAGCTCAAGGAGCGCATTCCCGTTGGCGAGGGCGTTTCGCACAAGACGACGCAAACTTGGGATGGCTTCGAGGAGTATACTGCGAACAACGGCATGCGTTCTGACCTCTGGCCGTCAAAGCTCGACCGTATGAACCTCGGCACGCTCGGTGGCGGCAACCACTTCATTGAGCTTCAGAAGACAACGGCGCTTGGCGGGCACGCGGGACGCGTGCCCCTACCAGAGGGCGAGCCTCACGAGTCCAAGGTGTGGCTCATGATCCACTCGGGTTCGCGCAACCTCGGCAAGCGGATCGAGGAGCACTACCATCGCATCGCAGACCGGCTTTGCACGCGCTTCCACGTGCCGCTTGCAGACCCTGATCTCGCGTTCCTCCCGATTGCGGAGAAGGACGGGCACGACTACTACACGGACATGCTCTTCGCGCTCCGCTATGCGAAGGAGAACCGCCGACGCATGATGGAGGCGATGAAGGAGACCGTTGCGCAGTTTGTCCCCGAGGTGAGCTTCCTCCGAACGATCGACATTCACCACAACTACGCAACGTGCGAGGAGCATTTTGGCAGGAAGGTGTTTGTGCACCGGAAGGGCGCGACTTCTGCGAAGCTCGACGAGATCGGCATCATCCCCGGATCGATGGGCACGGCGAGCTACATCGTGCGCGGACTCGGCAACCCCGACTCGTTCATGAGCTGCTCGCACGGCGCTGGTCGTCGCATGAGCCGCGTAGCGGCGTCCGCAAACCTCACGGTCGAGGAGTGTGACAAGGCGATGGAGGGCATCGTCTGCGAGCGCTGGCAGAAGTACAAGGGCTACAGCAAGAAGGCGAAGGGCAAATTCGATCTCTCAGAGGCGCCGCAGGCGTACAAGGACATCGAGGACGTCATCGCTTCCGAGCGCGACCTCGTCGAGCCACTTGTCCGTCTCGTGCCGCTCGCCAGCCTCAAGGGCTGACGGCGGCTAGAGGTCCTTGAACTTGAGCCCGAAGCGGGCGAGATACTTTGAGAGGCGGTCGGAGTCGTTAGAGGACTTCTTCGCCTTGCGCGAGACCGCGAACAGCCGCTTCGCCGCGTCCGCGGCGGAGTCCGCCTCGCGGCAGACCCGTGCGACATGCGCGAACTGCACGAGCTCGAATTCGTCGAAGCGTGCGGCGTAGTCTTTGCCGAGAAGCGCCGCGAGCTCCTTGTCGGATATGCCGGACGTGGGCGAAGCCGCCGTGCCGTCCGCTCCCACGTTCGGCGTCGCACGCGCAATCTCGTCCTTTACTACCTCCTCGGTGATGCGTCCGCCATCCGAGAGCGTCGCCATCCTCACAATCATCGCGTTCAGGTCGCGGAAGTTCCCCGGCCAGCGGTTCGTGGGGTCGAGCGCGAAGCCGAGGAAAAGCTCGCGCGCCTCCTTGCTGAACGAGATGTGCTTGCCGGATTTCTCAGAAAAACGGTTCAGCTCGTAGACGAGGTTGGGCTCGATGTCCTCGCGTCGGTCGGCGAGCCCCGGGAGGTCGAAGCTCCATAGGTTGATGCGCGCGAGCAGGTCAGCGCGGAAGCGACGGTTGGCGACATCGAGCGAGAGGTCGCGGTTCGTGCCGCAGATGAGCTGGAAGTCGCTGTGTTCGTCTTTTGCCGCGCCTAAGGGCCGGAACGTCTTCTCCTCGATGGCCTTGAGGAGCATCGCCTGCGCCTCGAGTGGAAGTTCGCCGATTTCATCAAGGAAGATGATTCCGCCGTCGGCCTCCTTGAGAAACCCGTCGTGGTCCGCCCCCGCTCCGGAATAGGAACCCTTTTTGTGCCCGAAAAGGGCGGACTTCGCGAGGTCACCGCCGAGCGTTGCGCAGTTGACGGCGACGAACGATCCTTTGACTTTCCCCGACTGCTTCTTGAGGAGGTAGATCTGCTTCGCGAGCTGGCTCTTGCCGGCTCCGGTCGGGCCGGTCAGGAGAATCGGGTCTGCTGAGCGCACTGCCACGCGCTCGATCGTCTCGATGAGCTTGTTGAACGCCGCGTTCTTCGTATCGATTCCCTGCTTGAGGAACGAGAGGTCGTCCTGCCGCTCCAGCTCGAAGCGCTTGGCGAGCTTGTCGTAACGCGAGAGGTCGAGGTCGATGACGTTGATTGTCCCCTTGGGGTCTCTCGAGTGGCGGACGTGTCCTTCCTTCGGCGACGTCTGCACGAGCTTTGCGGCGATGTGCCGCGACTCGGCGAGGAGGAAGAGGCAGATCTGCTCTACGTGCGAGCCCGTCGAGATGTGGATATAGTAGTTCGTCCGTTCCTTGTGGAAGCATGGCGACTTGGCGTAGTCGTAGAACTTGCCGTAGACTTCCTCAAAGTCCCAGGGGTCCTTGAGCTGGATGATGTCGAAGACGACCTTCGTCTCTGGCGAGACGGAGTTGATGTCCGCCTTTACCTGCTCCGCAAGCGGGCGGAATTCCTCGTTGAGAATGAGGTGGAGCTCGTCGATCGGCAGGCTTTCCTGCTGGACGAGTCCGATTGTCGGCCGCCAGGTGTTCCACCTTGCCGCGCCCTTGCCGCCGTGCGCGTCCTTTTGCGTTCCAAGCACCGATATCGCAATTGTCTTCATGCCAGGTATTATAGCACGGCTTACGTTTGCAGTCTATACGAAAAGATAGGGATTATAATTTTAGATTGTTTCATAGGGACGAATCTCATTGAAATCTCCGAATTTTGCGGTGGCACGGCTTGTGCTAATACATTAGCGTCGCTAAACGCGGCTTCGATCTTTGACAACTGGCGTTCCTTGAGAAACGATTTCATTCGAGGTGCCACGATGGTTTCAACTGTGAATGTCAGCGTTATCATAGACGCTCTAAGTGGAGTGCCATGCATTCCGCAATGCAAATTCCATCGAAATCCATTCCTCGAGCTATATACCTTACTTTGACGAGGTGTCGTCTTGGTTTCAACTAGCTCTAAGCAGGAGACTGATAATCTTCGTCGCTGCCGTATGGCTGCTTCGCGGCCGTACGGTAAATGGCGCCAAGACATCCATTCCTCGTCTTTACTCTTTGTCTCTGAGGTGCTTTGACTGGTTTCAACCTCCATTATTGTAGCAGGCATGGTAACCTGCACCCCGTGGAATACCGGGGATCAGCCAGTCTTCCTATTCCTCATGCAGCCATCCTCAAGGAACGCCAGTTGGCGAGATGCGGAGCCGATGTTGGCGAAGGAAGGAGCAAAGAGACATGAAGCAAGTAAAAGAGAATCTAAAGACCGTGGCGACCTACGCCTCGGCGGACACTATGAATGCGGAGGGTTTCGCGGCCTGGACTCCAGACGACGCGACGCTCTTGGAGCAGTTCTCGATGACGGGCACGCTCGGCAACTCCTTCTACGCCAATGCAAAGGATGCGGCAAAGGAAGCGGTGCGGCTACTCGAGCGAGCAGACGCCGCGTCTCTCGCCGCTGCGATTGTCCGCGGACGCAACGAGGGTTTCATCCGTGCGTTCCCGATCCTTGGGCTCGTGTACCTTTCGAAGAAGGACTCCACGCTCTTCAAGGAGACGTTTGGCAAGGTCGTCCTCACCGGAAATGATCTCGTCGACTTCATCGAGATGGCGAAGTCTGTGCGTGGGCTCGGCCGGGCGGTGAAGTCCGCGATCTCCGCCTGGATTGCGAAGAACGCGAATCCGTACTACGCGCAGAAGTACCGTCGGCAGATTGCGGACGCGATACGACTTTCGCGTTTCAAGGGCGAGGATTCCATTTACGCCTACATCCTGAACACCTACCCTGAGGTCAAGGGGAACTCAAAGGAGAAGCTAGAGAAGGCCTACGCGGAGTACCCCGACCTCGCGGCGCACCGTGACTTCGTTGTCGCCGTCGAGTCCGGTAATTTCGAGTCCGCGGCGAAGCTGCTTGAGGAGAGGAATATTGATGTCAACTCTCTTACCTCACTCTATGGCAAGTTCGACAAGACGCTCTGGGCGGCGATCGCTGCGAAGTCGCCGGTGATGCGATTCGTGAAGTACCTTGCGAAATTCCTTCGCGAGGGCGTCGTCACGGAGAAGGTCGTCAGGGCGAAGGTGAACGTCGAGGCGCTGCGGAAGGCGAAAGTGTTCCCGTTCCGCCTGTACACGGCGTACCTCGCGGTCGCTCGCGACATTGCGGCGGAGGACAAGTGGGTCGTCGACTATCTCGCCGACGTGATGAACGACTATGCGCTTACCTATGACTGGTCGGCGCTTGCGGACAAGGAGTGGATTGTCGCGCCGGACGTGTCGGGATCGATGGGCGCGGCAATCGGCGATTCGACCATCCTCTCCTACGCCTCGGTGAGTGCGATGTTCGTCGGCTTCTTCATGAAGGGGCTGAAGCGCGTCAAGATCCTGCCTTGGAATACGGAGGTGCGACCCTACGCCGTCCCCTCGGCGGATTCCGTGATGACGCACATTGAGGCGATTACGAATATGATTGGTGGCTGCACCTACATGGAGGCCGCAGTTAAGTACATGATCGAGAAAAACATCAAGGCGGACTACGCCGTGTTCCTCACTGACACGGAAGAATATGGAGAGGGTTGGCTTGCGAGCTGGAAGGAGTACCACAGGCGGAACCCGAACGCCGTCGCGTTCGTCCTTCGCGGCGACTCCTACATAACCTCGCCGATTCCTGAAGCCGAGGCGAAGAAGCTGAATGTCTACCAGGTCTTCGGCTGGAACGACTCCGTCATCGACTACATGAAGTTTGTGATCGATCAACGCGCGAAACACTAGCCATTTTAGTGATTAGTGATTAGTGGTTAGTGATTAGGGGTCAGGGGTCAGTAGTCAGGGGTCAGGGGTCAGTTTAGTGATTAGTGGTTAGTGGTTAGGGGGTCACTAGCCACTAGTCACTAGCCACTAGCCACTAATCACTAACCACTGGTCACTAAATTTTGTTATAATCGCTATCCAATGAAGTATGCGATCATGAGCGATGTGCACGCGAATCCGGTGGCGCTGGAGACGGCGCTGGCGGACGCGCGTGCGCTTGGCTGCGAAAAGTTCGCGATGCTTGGCGACGTCACCGGGTATGGATACGATCCGAAGAGGGCGCTTTCTCTGGTGCGGGAGAACTTCGACATTGTTCTTATGGGCAACCACGACTCCGCGTGCCTTGGGCTGGAGCAACGCCAATGTGACCTAAACAACCCGAACTACGACCTCGACCGGAAGTGCCGCGGGGAACTGTCGGACGACGACGCGAAATGGCTCCGCGGCTTGCGGCCGCTGCGCAAGGTTGCGGGCATGGCGCTTGCACACGGAGACTTCACGGAGCCGAAGGAGTGGTACTACATCAACAAGCCTGCCGTAGCAGCCGCCAATTTTGGGGCAAGAAAGGAAAAGCTGCTTTTCTGCGGGCATACGCACCATGCCGAGGTCTGGAGCTTGTCACGCGAGAATGTGATTTCCCGACCTTCCGACGGACGACTCAAGGATGTGCCCAATGCACCGGAGACGATTGAATTCAAACGAGAGAAGGGTGTGCGCTACATTGTGAATGTCGGGAGCGTGGGCTATCCCCGCCACGATCTCTGCATGTCGTACGTCATTTGCGATTCATCATCTGGTGTATTCGCGATTCGCCGCCTCCCGTTTGACTTCAAATCTTATGTCATGTCGATGGTCTCCCATGGCATTGACCTCCCGGCATGGCTCCTTTTCCTGCTTGCAACGGCAAGTAGATAGACTTGTGCGGCAAACTTGTGCGCGCATTCGTCCTTAAATACGTGGTTGGCGGGGGACGAAGAGGGTCAAAAAAGACCCATAAAAAACCCTTTCGTGACCCACGCGAAATTTATAGATTTGCGACAATGTTCCCGTCTTGGAAAACAAGGCGAAAGGAAAAGGGAACATGGTTGCAAGATGCTATTCGGGTGCGATAAACGGCGTAGACGCGTCTGCTGTCGAGATCGAGGTCAGCTCCTCAAAGGGAACTAGCTCGTTCGCAATCGTCGGGCTTCCCGACACGGCGGTAAAAGAGGCGAAGGACCGCGTCTCTACCGCGCTTAGGAACTCCGGCTTCAGGTCGAAGGACGAATACTCCGTTACGGTGAACCTCGCGCCAGCAGACGTGAGGAAGGAAGGTCCGATCTACGACCTCCCGATTGCCGTCGCGCTTCTCAAGGCGACGCAGCGTCTTCGCACCGAGGAACTTTCGGAGTATGCGCTCGTGGGGGAACTGTCGCTCTCGGGCGGCGTGAGGCGCGTCAGAGGCATCATTCCCATTGTCGTCGAGATGCGGCGCATCGGTCGCCGCGCGGTGCTCGTGCCCGAGGAGAACGCCGAGGAGGCGAGCGTCGTCTCGGGCATCGACGTCATTCCAGTGAGAACCCTTGGCGAGGCGGTTAAGTACCTTAGCGGCGAGTTGGAGATAGAGCCGCATTCGACCGACCTCGCCTCGCTCGTTGCGGCCGACGAAGGGCATGGCGACGACTTTGCAGACGTTAAAGGGCAGGAGAGCATTCGCAAAGCGGTTGAGGTTGCGGTTGCCGGCGGGCACAACCTGCTCATGATCGGCTCGCCCGGGTCGGGCAAGACGATGATCGCTCGGCGGATACCGTCGATCCTCCCGCCCATGAGCGTAGAGGAAGCGCTTGAAGTCTCTAAGATCCATTCTGTCGCGGGGCGCGAGAAAGGCGGCGGGATGTTCGTCACATCACGGCCTTTCCGCGCGCCACACCATACCGTGAGTTCAATCGGTCTTCTTGGTGGCGGAACCAAGCCGGTTCCTGGGGAAGTCTCGCTCGCGCATCGTGGCGTCCTCTTTCTCGACGAGTTCGCAGAGTTTCCTCGCCCCGCCCTTGAAGTCCTTCGCCAGCCGCTAGAGGATGGCCATGTTTCAGTCTCGCGCGCGGCGGCTGCGCTCGACTTCCCGTCGCGCTTTATGCTCGTCGCGGCGATGAATCCCTGTCCCTGTGGCTACTACAACGATCCGACGCACGAGTGCCGTTGCAACCAGCGGCAGATACTCAAGTACCAGCGTCGCGTATCTGGACCTCTGCTCGACCGTATCGACATCCAGTGTGGCGTTGCTGCCGTAAAGCCCAACGATCTTGACTCTCTCAAGCCAGGAGAATCGAGTGCGGCGATTCGCGCGCGTGTAGTCGCGGCGAGGGCTTTGCAGCGCGAGCGCTATCGTGGCATGCCAGGGATATCTACGAACGCCGATGCAAAGAGCCGGGACCTAAAGGACATCTGCCGCCTGGACGAGAAGGCGGCGCGGAAGTTCCGCGAACAGCTTGAGCGGCTTCAGTTTTCGGCGCGTGCCTACGACCGTGTCCTCAGGGTCGCGCGCACATGCGCCGACTTGGAGGGTCGTGCTGACGTGTCGGAGGAGGATGTTTTCCGTGCCGCCCAATATCGTCAGCTCGACAACGGATCTGATTCTTTCTGGGCCTGACGGCCTGGCGAAGCAAAAACAAACGAAAGGAGAAAACCATGAACGAGAATACAACTCAAGACGCCGTTCCAGCAAAGGTCGGCCAATACCGCCCGAATCTGGCGTTCTACCATGCGAACGCCAAGGGCACTGGTTGTGCGCTGAAGCTTTCGCTTCATCCGGCACACGACGACACGGACGGGTGCATAATGATGACAATGGCGAACCAGCTGACAATCGGCGACCGCATGTCTCCGAATCCTGTGTTCCCGAAATTCGACTGGGACGGCAGGCTCACGGTGAAGCTTGACTTTTCCGACCTGACGCGCATCGTTCAGGTGCTCAGGGGTGAGTGCGAGTCGATAGAGGATGGCAAGGGCTTGTACCACAGGACGGCTCGCTTTTACACGCGCATAGTCCTTAGGCACATGGTCGAGCCGATGGCCGGCTATTCGCTCGAGCTCTATCGCACCTCGAACGACGGGAAGGACGAGTCGAACGCAAGGATAATCCTCTCCGATGCTGAGGCGCTTGGGCTCGGGCTCGCAATCGAGAATTCGTTCGGCGTCATAAGCTTCGGCATCCCGATGCTTGTCGAACATGACACGACGGCTTATCGCCGCGAAACGCGGGAGGCACGGAATGCCGCTGCGGCCTAAAGTGCCTAACGTCGGCGTCGAACACGGCGCATGGGGCGAAGACGTTGCGGTCGAGTACCTGCGGGTCCACGGCTACGAGATAGTCGATCGCAACGTCCGCCCCTGCCGCCGCGACCAGCGGCTTGAGATTGACGTAATCGCCTACGACCGCATGTACGACGTGATGGCGTTCGTCGAGGTTAAGCAGCATGCGCGGAGAAGCCCGTATGCGCGTCGGCTTCAGAGCATAACGCGGCGCAAGAAGGACCTTTTGCGCCGTGCCTGCCGCACATGGCTTGCCAAGGAGCATTGGAAGGGCGGCTACCGATTTGATGTGATCGAGGTCTATGGCGAGCCAAACTCGCGCATGCGGGCCGAGATCGATCATGTCCCCGGCGTTCAGCTGTTCGAAAAGACCGAGCGGTATGTGCACTGGGGATAACCATGTAGAACATGCAGAAACTCTACACGCTCTACATGTTCTACACGGCTAAAAAGAAGTCTTGAATTTAACTCAAAAGGAAAACAACCATGACACTTGAAAACGTGATGAAGGAAATCAGAAAGCAGTTTGGGGAAATGTCGATACTGAAGCTTGGCGACGAGGCGAGACGGGATGTCGAGGCCGTTTCGACCGGAGCGCTCGGGCTTGACCTCGCGCTTGGAGTCGGGGGACTTCCGAAGGGTCGCATAATCGAGCTCTATGGCCACGAGTCTTCGGGCAAGACTACGCTTGCGCTACATGCCGTCGCAAACATCCAGAAGGCGGGCGGAACGGCGGCGTTCATCGACGCAGAGCATGCGCTCGATCCCGGCTACGCGAAGAAGATCGGCGTTGATCTCGCAGGCCTCGTCGTCTCCCAGCCGTCGAGCGGCGAAGAGGCGCTCACGATATGCGAGGAACTCGTGAAGTCGGGCGCCGTTGATATCGTTGTCGTCGATTCTGTCGCGGCGCTGACGCCACAGGCCGAGATTGACGGCGCGATGGGCGACAGCCATGTAGGGCTTCAGGCGCGGCTTATGTCGCAGGCGATGAGAAAGCTAACGGCTGCGATTGCGCAGACGAAGACGCTTTGTATCTTCACAAACCAAGTACGCGAAAAGATTGGCGTGATGTTTGGGAATCCCGAGACGACGCCTGGCGGCAAGGCGCTTAAGTTCTACGCGAGCTGCCGGCTTCAGGTGCAGCGCATCGGCGCGATAAAGTCCGTCGCCGGCGAGGTCGTCGGGAATCGCACGCGCGTAAAAGTCGTGAAGAACAAGGTCGCCTCGCCGTTTACCGAGGCCGAATTCGACATCCTCTATTCGTGCGGCATTTCGTGGGAGGGCTCCGTCCTTGACGCGGCGCTTGCGCGCGGCGTCGTGGAGAGGCGAGGCAGCTGGCTCAGCTTCGGTGGCGAGCAGATTGCCCAGGGGTCGCTCGCGGCTATTGCATATCTGCGCGAAAACCCAGACCTGACCGCAAAGATCGTCGAGCTTGTCAAGACGACGCCCCCCGACCCCGCCAAGACCAAAGCCGCGAGGAAAGCAGCATGAATAACCTCGTGCGTTGAAGTGTCGAGGGGGATATGATACAATGGTTACATCAAAAATGACATTTATTAACAGGAAGAAATGGAATATGGCAACTGGGAAAAGGTTGACCGTCAGGATTGCGACATGCACGGTTGCAGTCTTCGCGGCGGGCGCGGCGCTCGCAAACGACATCGCCAAGTACGACAAGAACATGGCCGTGGAAGGCATTGTCGTCACCAACGGAATCAAGTGGATTGACGGGAAACTCCTGCCAATCGAGGGCCGCGCGTTCAACGATGTCGATCACTACTATGACCGTCTGCCAGCAGGTGTAACGACGAACGTGAATGGCGGAGTGCGGAACATGAAGCACCACACATCAGGGATGCAGTTTAGGTTTACGACAGATTCAAGCAAGCTCTCGTTCAAGTGGATTCCGTACAACCAGAATCTTTCAATGGACCACATGCCGTCTACCGGCGTTAGCGGAATCGACGTCTACCGATTCGACGCCAAGAGTGGGCGCTGGTTTTATGTCAAGACTGGCCGCATCACCAAAGCAAATGGTGCGCAGATGCAGATCCCGTGGACGCCTGGCACGCCGTGCCTCGTTAACCTTCCGCTCTACAACGGCGTGAGGGAGTTTTCGCTCGGCGTCGAGCCGAACGCGACTGTCTCGGCGCTTGGCCCCCGCAAGAGCGGCATCGACAAGCCCGTCGTGTTCTACGGAACTTCAATAACCCATGGTGGTTGTTGCTCACGTCCCGGCCTTGCGTTTGTCAATATCGTTGGCCGAGACCTTGATGTCCCTGTGGTGAACCTTGGTTTTTCCGGCTCGGGCGCCATGGAGTTTGAGATGAGCGAGCACCTTGCCCGCATTGACGCAAGTTGCTATGTGCTTGACTGCCTTTGGAATATGGGGTCGCTGGCCTCGGGCGGTATGAAAGGCCGCAATGTCGAGGAGAACTACGAGCCATTCATTAGGAATCTGCGCGCCAAGCGGCCAGATGTGCCGATTGTCATGGCAGAGTCGTGCGATGTCTACTGCGGTGGGCAAAATGCAAAGGACAAGTATATCAAGCAACTTTATGACAAGCTTGTTGCCGAGGGCTGGAAGAATCTTGTATATCTGCCGAAAGATGACATGTATAGGGACGATTTTGAAGGAACTGTAGATGGCTGCCATCCAAACGACTGGGGAATGATGTCTCTCGCTCGCGCCTTTGGAGGGGCGGTGCGCAAGGCGTTAGGGCTTTGAGAGCGCGGATTATAGGTTCGCAAAGTCCTTGGCTTTGACAGTATACGCCACTTTTGATACAATATCCGCACTATTTTGCAAATGGGAGTATTGAAAATGAAAGAAATCAACGGTGAGTTGTCGGCTAAGGGGCTTAAAATTGCGATTGCCGCAAGCCGCTTCAACAGTTTTCTCGTCGAACAGCTTGTCAAGGGCGCAGAAGATGCGTTTATCCGGATGGGCGGTTCAGAGAAAGATCTGACTCTTGTCAGGGTTCCTGGCGCGTATGAGCTTCCCTTTGTGGCGGCGAAGCTCGTTGCCACGAAGCCCGATGCAATTGTGTGCCTTGGTGCCGTCGTGCAGGGCGCGACAGCCCATGCTGACCTCATTAACCAGGCGACTGCTAAGGCGTTTACCGAGATTTCCGTCTCGTCTGGCGTTCCGGTGATCGATGGCGTTGTTTCCGCCGAAAGTCTTGAACAGGCGGTCGAGCGTTGCGGTACAAAGCAGGGCAATAAAGGTTTCTCGGCGATGCAGGCCGCCATCGAGACGGCGAACGTTGCGAAAAAACTGTAATTTGTGTTTGAATCAAGAAAGAAGGAAAAAACATGGCTAAAGAAGTGAAGAAGGTTGCGTTTCTGACGGCTGGTGGTCTTGCTCCCTGCCTCAGCTCATCGATTGGGTTTCTAATCGACGAATACAGCAAGAAGGCGCCGAACGTCGAAATGATCGGTTACGTCAACGGCTACATGGGGCTCCTCAAGGGCGAGTCGATCTCCGTTACGTCCGAGGTGCGCAAGAACGCCCTTGTGCTGACGAAGCACGGCGGCTCCCCGATCGGCAACAGCCGCGTGAAGCTCACGAATGTCAAGGACTGCGTCAAGCGCGGACTCGTTAAGGAGGGCGAGGATCCTCTCAAGGTCGCGGCCGACCAGCTCGTAAAGGACGGCGTCGACGTCCTTCACACCATCGGCGGCGACGACACCAACACTACCGCGGCCGATCTCGCCGCGTATCTCGCAACCAACAACTATCCGCTTATCGTCGTTGGCCTTCCCAAGACGATCGACAACGACGTCTATCCGATCAAGCAGTCGCTCGGCGCCTGGACGGCGGCCGAGGAGGGCGCAAAGTTCTTCATGAACGTCGTCAAGGAGAACAGCGCCAATCCGCGCGCGCTCACGATCCACGAGGTCATGGGCCGCAACTGCGGCTGGCTCACCTACAAGACGGCGCAGTGCTATCGCAAGATGCTCAAGCGCACGAAGTTCGTGCCCGAGTTCCTGCTTACGCCCGAGCGCCAGGATGTCCACGCCGTCTATGTGCCGGAGTGCAAGATCGACTTTGCGGCCGAGGGCGAACGCCTTAGGAAGATCATGGACAAGTGGGACTCCGTCAACATCTTCGTTTCCGAGGGTGCCGGCGTCAAGGACATCATCAAGGAGATGGCGAAGCGCGGCGAAGAGGTCCCGGTGGATGCATTCGGCCATCCCCGGCTCGACAAGGTCAACGTCGGCCAGTACATCGGCAAGCGCTTTGGCCAGCTTCTCGGCGCCGAGAAGGTTCAGGTGTTCAAGTCCGGCTACTTCGCCCGTGCTGCGGCGCCCTGCAAGAAGGACCTGAAGCTAATCGAGAAGTGCGCCCGCAAGGCAGTCGAGTGCGCGCTCTCCGGCGAGAGCGGCGTCGTAGGCCCTGACGAGAGGAAGGGCGCGAAGATCTGTGCCTGCGAGTTCCCGAGCATCAAGGGCGGCAAGCCCTTCAACGTGCGCAAGGGCTCGTTCCGCAAGATGCTGTCCGAGATCGGGCAGCCCAAGCCGCGCAAGAAGCGTACCGCTAAGTAGTCGGCCGAAGTTTCTCGGCTCGACCCGAAGAAGGAGGTTGCCATGGCAGATAGCGTAATGAAGGGCGTGATAGTTGAGTTCGACTTCGCCGCAATGGACGGAGCGGAGCTCCTCTTCACCGTCACGAAGAACTTCCTTTCTGCGCTCGACAAGATCCCTTTTGACGAGCGCATCGAGGCCCAGCATCTCGCCGGAGGCAACTACCAGGGAGCCCTTGCCGAGTACTTCTCCGTCGTCAAGACGAAGAAGACCGCGGCCAAGGCCGCCAAGGATCTCGCCGCCGCATTCGAGGCCTCGCTCAACGAGGCGGTGCCGAAGGCAGTAGGCGCGTCCTTCAAGAACTTCGTCTCCGCGCTTGCCTCGAAGGGTGTCAAGGTCGTGATTGCGACGCGTGCCAACATAGAGGCGGTGCAGCCGGCGTTTGAGGGGCTTCTTGGCGACAATGTCGTTCTCTACCACGAGACGGCGACGACCTACGGCAGCGTAAAGTGGGACGCTTGGCGCCGCGCTTGCGCGATGAACAAGCTCCGCAACTTCTCGACTATCGCCATCACCGGCTCAGGGCTCGGCGTCAAATCGGCGCTTGTTGCGGGGATGGGTTCCGTCGCCGTCATCAACCCCCACGTCGCCTATCAGGATTTCGGCGGCGCGGACGAGGTTGTCCGTGAGCTGAATTCAGCCGCGGCCAAGACGGTGCTCGAGATTCTCAGGGTCTGACATGTCCGGCATCGAGCGATTGCATGACATAATGACTCGGCTCAGAGATCCCGAGAAGGGATGCCCGTGGGATCGCGAGCAGACGCTCGAGTCGCTGAAACCCTGCCTTCTCGAGGAGACTCATGAACTCCTGGCGGCGATGGATCGCCCTGAGGACAAGGCCAACTACGTCGAGGAGCTTGGCGACGTCCTTCTTCAGGTAATGTTCCAGTGCGTCATGGCCGAGCAGGAGGGGCGCTTCTCCTTCGACGATGTGGCGAACGCGATTTCCGACAAGCTTGTCCACCGCCACCCGCACGTCTTCGGCAACGTTGACGCGAAGGACTCGGCGACAGTGCTCCGCAACTGGGAGCAGATAAAGCAGATGGAGCACAAGAAGGAGGCGCGCCATTCCGCGCTCGACGGAGTTCCCGCCGCGCTTCCCGCGCTCCTCAAGGCCCAGCGCACACAGGAGAAGGCCGCGCGCGTCGGCTTCGACTGGAAGGACGCCGAGGGTCCCATGGAGAAGATCGAGGAGGAGCTTTCCGAGCTTAAGGCCGAGATCGCCGCGAGGAAGAGCGACAAGCCCGCCGATTCCGACAAGGTGAAGGGAGAGCTTGGCGATCTCGTTTTCGCAGTGTGCAATCTCGCCCGCCATCTCAAGGTCGACGCCGAGAGCGCCGCAGAGCTTTCGACTTCGAAGTTTTCTCGCCGCTTCCGCGTCGTCGAGGCAGGGGCAAAGGCCCAGGGCCGCTCGCTCAAGGACATGACCCTTGCCGAGATGGACGAGCTCTGGAACGAGGCAAAGAAGCACGATGACGATTAGCGTCATTGAGCCCCATGGATTTTGCGCCGGGGTGACCGCTGCGCTGAAGAAGGCCCTTTCCCTCGCGGCCACACGCCGCAATGATTCAAGCACTTCCCTCTATTGCCTTCATGAGCTTGTCCACAACGAGATCGTCGTCGACGATCTGAAGAAGCGTGGATTCACATTCGTCGAAAGTCTCGACGAGGTTCCTGACGGCGCGACGGTGCTCTTTTCGGCGCATGGTGTCGCACCGCAGATACGGGAGGCGGCGAAGGCGCGGGGAATCTGCGTCGTCGACGCGACCTGTCCCTTTGTCGAGCGAGTCCACAAGGCCGCACGAGAATTCGCCGCGAAGGGGCTTCGCGTATTAGTCATCGGGCATCCCGGGCACATAGAGGTCAAGGGCATCGTCGGCGAAGTCGGGGAAGCAGCTGTGATTTCCAATGTCGCGGCGGCAAAGGAATTTTGCGCGGCAGCAGCAGACACAGCCGCACAGCTCGGCGTCGTGTCGCAGACTACGATGAATGCAGACGAGGTTGCCGAGATTGTCGCCGCGCTCAAGACGCGCTTCAAAGTCGAGACGACAGCCGAGGTCTGCAACGCGACGAAGTTGCGGCAGGACGCCGTAAAGGCATTTGGCGGCGATGCCGTTCTCGTTCTCGGCAGCGCAAGTTCTTCGAACACGGCGCGCCTTTGCGAATGTGCGCCGTGCAGGGCGTTTAGGGCGGGAACGATGAACGAGGTGAAGTCACTCGACCTTTCGGGAGTGACGCACCTCGGCGTGACTTCCGGCGCATCTACTCCAGAGGAATTCTTAAAGGCCGCAGCCGCATGGCTTCGCGGTGAAAGGACATAATCTATGGAAAAGAAGACACAGCAGTTCAAGGCCGAGATCGCGGAAATGCTCGATCTCGTCGTCAATTCACTCTACTCGAAGAAGGAGATCTTCCTCCGCGAGCTCATCTCAAACGCGTCCGACGCAATCGACCGGGCGAAGTTCCTCTCGCTCACCGACAAGGAGCTCGTCGCGGACAATCCCGAGTGGAAGATCCAGATCGCCGCCGACAAGGGCGCGAAGACGCTGATGATCTCCGACAACGGCATCGGCATGGACGTCGCCGAGCTCGAGCAGAACCTCGGCACCATCGCCTCGTCCGGCACGAAGAAGTTCCGCGAGATGCTGAAGGAAAAAGGTGGAGAGTCGCTACCTGAGCTAATCGGCCAGTTTGGCGTCGGCTTCTACGCGGCGTTTATGGTCGCCGACAAGGTGACGGTCGAGACTATGAAGCGCGGCACCGACGGCTCGTGCAAGTGGGAGTCCGACATGTCGGGCGGCTACACGATTTCCGACGGCGATCGCGACTTCCCCGGAACTTCGATAACGCTGCATCTCCGCGACGACCAGCTCGACTACCTCGATTGGTGGCGCGTCTCCGAGCTCGTGAAGAAGTACTCCGACTTCATCGCCTATCCGATCTCCTTCCGCCAGCTCGACGTGCCGAAGGACGAGAAGGAAGAGGACAAGAAGTCGCGCGAAGAGCGCGAGGCAAAGCCGCTCAATACGATGGTCGCCCTCTGGAAGCGCGCTAAGAAGGACGTCAAGCAGGAGGAGTACGACGAGTTCTACAAGCACCTGACGCACGACTGGGAGGCGCCGTTCGAGACGATCCCCTTTGGCGCCGAGGGGCAGGTCGAGTTCAAGGCGCTTCTCTTTATCCCGAAAAAGGCGACGATGGAGCTTTTCATGCCCAACCAGAAGCGCGGGCTTTCGCTCTACGTTAGAAACGTCTTCATCGGCGACGACATCGAGATGCTGCTCCCGACATGGCTCAGGTTCGTGAAGGGCGTAGTCGATTCGAGCGACCTGCCGCTCAACGTCTCGCGCGAGATGCTTCAGGACGACGCGGTGATCCAGAAAATCAAGTCCGCCGTCACTGCGAAGGTTCTTTCCGCTCTCGAGGAGATCAAGAAGAAGGATGCGAAACGCTACGATGAGTTCTTCACTTCGTTCGGCGCGGTCCTTAAGGAAGGCGTGCATGTCGACTGGGAGAACGCAGACCGTATCAAGAAGCTCCTCAAGTGGCCGTCCGCGCGCACCGACGCCGGGAAACGCATCTTCCTCGACGACTACGTTAAGGACATGGCCTCAGGGCAGAAGGACATCTACTATCTCGTCTCCGAGCGCGAGGAGGATGCGCGTCGTTCGCCCCAGCTCGAGGCCGCGAGGAAGCACGGCTGCGACGTGCTGCTCTTCTGCGACCCCGTCGACGAATACTTGACAGAGTCGCTGCGCGAGTTTGATGGCAAGAAGTTCGTCGATGTTGCGAAGGGCGACGTCAGCTTTGGCAGCGACGACGAGAAGAAGGCCGAGAAAGACGCCAATGAAAAGGCGGCGAAGGACTTGAAGCCATTCCTTGACGCCGTGAAGAAGGAGCTTGAGTCGCATGTCTCGGACGTCCGCGTATCCACTCGCCTCGTCGATTCGCCTTGCTGCCTCGTCCAGCAGGAGCATGCGCTTCCGCCGTCGATGGTTCGCATGATGCGCGCGATGAAGCAGGATGTCCCGGACGAAAAGCGCATTCTCGAGGTGAACCCGAACCATCCGCTCATAGCGAAGGTGAAGGGGCTCGAGGGCGACGCGCTCAAGGACGCGGTGACGCTTCTATACGACTCGGCGCTCGTAGCCGAGGGCTCGCCCGTTCCCGACGGCGCAAAGTTCGCGCAGCTTCTCGCCGCGCTCATGATGAAGTGACGCGCTTGTCAGCCGCGTTAGTCATATTCGGAAAAGCTGTTGGGCGTGGTGGGAATTTTCGTGAATATGATCCAAGAAAGGGCTAAGAAATGAACGACATGGAGTTTTCACGCAGGGGATTCATCGGCGGCGCAGCCGCGTTCTTCATCGCTGGTTGCAAGTCTGGAGGATGGCTTGCGGGGACGCCGCGCCTCAGGTTTGGCGTCGTGAGCGACATCCACATTACGACGCGAGAGTCGTGCGCAATGACGGAGAGGGCTTTCAGATACTTCAAGTAGCGCGGCGCGGACGCCGTGATGATTCCGGGAGACTTGACGGACTGGGGGCTTAGGAGCGGCATTGAGTACATCAAGTCCACGTGGGACAAGGTGTTCTCGGGAACGGACGTCGTTCCGCTTTTCTGCACCGGCAACCACGATTTCGACGGCTGGGCGTATGGTGACATGACGATGGAGATGCATGCCAACGGCTATTCCGAAGACGAGGCGCTTGTCAGAATCGGACTTGCAAAGGAATGGGAGCGTATCTTCGGCGAGAAGTATGCGCCGGTTCGCGTGAGGACGGTGAAGGGCTATGACTTTGTGTCCGCGGAGTGGGATTCCTTCAAGAAGCTCCCGGAATGGATGGCGACGAACGGCGGACGCTTCAAGAATGGCAGGCCGTTCTTCTACTTCCAGCATCCGCCGGCGCGCGGTACTACTGCCGACAGCGGCGGATGGGATGACAAGGGCGCCGCGTTTGCCGCGCTAAAGGAATTTCCGAACGCCTTTGCGTTCACCGGACACTCCCACCGCCCGTTTAACGACGAGCGGTCGATCTGGCAGGGGGATTTCACGGCGATTGCAACGCCCTCTCTCTCCTACGCCGGCTTCCCGCCCGGGCACGAAAACGGCAGCGGCAAGCGAGACGGAACGTCCGTGCAGTCGATGCCGATGATCCCCTACAGGCGCGATCTCAGGGGCGGCCAGGGATTCTTCGTTTCCGTCTACGACGACCGCATGGTCGTCGAACGCATCGACATCGAGGAGGAATGCGCCGAAGGTGCGCCTGCCTGGATCGTTCCGCTTTCCGGCGGCGAGAAGCCGTATGGTTTCGCCTCGCGCGCCGAGGCCTCCGTTGCGCCGGAGTTCCCGTCAGACGCCAAGCTGCGTCTTGACACTCGCAACACCGAGAACAGGTCCGGCAAGTGGATTATCGTCATGAACTGCGAGTTTCCGTCCGCCGTGCCGCCCGCAGGCGGGCGCGTCTTCGACTACGAGATACGCATTGTGCCGAAGGACGGTTCCAAGCCGACGGCGAAGAAGTTTCTTTCTCCCGCCTATTCGCGAATGGCGAAGTACGAGCCGAAGATGCAGCGCTTCTGGTTCGATGTCGCAGAGCTCCCGCAGGACGTGGACTACGTCGTAGAAGTTCGCGCGTTCAACTGCTTCGGCAAGGCGTCGCGGCCTCTCGTCTCGGGCGTGTGGCATTCGGTTCCAGGATTGGACAAGGTAAAGAAAGACCAAGGGGAAGACGAAGCCCTGTAGAAGTTTTGGTATAATATGCGCAGGGATGGATGTCTCGCGCAGGGAGTTTATCGCAGGTTCGGCGGCGTGCGTCGCGTGTGCGGCGTGCGCGCCGGCCCATCCACCCGCAAAGGGAAAGGAAGGACAGGGCATGTTAAAGGGCATTTCTCCGGTAGTTTCGCCGGATCTTCTGAAGACGCTGGCCGAGATGGGCCACGGCGACGAAATCGTCATCTCCGACGCGCACTTCCCGGGCCACACCTTCAACGCCCGCACCCTGCGCGCCGACGGCATCGGCGCTGACCGGCTCCTCGCCGGGATAATCCCTCTCTTCGAGCTTGACGCCTACGCGACGCCTGTCGTAATGATGGCCGCGGTTCCCGGCGACACGCTTGACCCCGCGGTCGAGGCGAAGTACCGCAAGGCGCTCGGCTACGAAGGCACAATCGAGCGCATGGAGCGCTTCGCGTTCTACGAGCGTGCGAAGAAGGCGTATGCCGTCGTCGTCTCGGGCGAGACGGCGAAGTATGGCAACATCATCCTCAAGAAGGGCGTTACGCCGGTCGCCTGACGATGCGCAAGCCCCGGCCAAGCGGCTTTGAGCGGCTCGAGAGCTATCTCGTCAAGCTCATACAGGAGAAGGGCGCTGACCTCGACCAGCCCTTCGGCATCCGCATGCTGCTCGCGTTCCTCAAGTTCGCGAGCTGTCTTTTCGCCGTCGGCGTCGCCATTCGCTATTTCCTCTACCGCACTGGGCTAAAGCGCCGCTACCCGCTCGGCATCCAGGTTATCTCGATCGGCAACGTGACTGCGGGCGGCACGGGCAAGACTCCCGTGACCGAGATCTTCGCGCGTACGCTCGCCGCCGAGGGACGCAAGGTCGCGATCCTCTCGCGCGGCTACCGCCGCAAGGAGGCGCCGTGGTGGGTGCGCATGTTTACGCAGGTCGTCTCGAAGCCGCTCGTTGTCTCGGACGGCAGGCATGTCCTTCTCGACTCCGCGACTGGCGGCGACGAGCCGTACATGCTCGCGTCGAACCTACCGGGAGTCGCAGTTGTCGTTGACCGCGACCGCGTGAAGGCGGGGCGGTATGCAATCAAGCGCCTCGGCTGCAACACGCTGATTCTCGACGACGGATTCCAGTACCAGAAGCTCAAGCACTCGATAGAGGTTGTTCTCGTCGACGCGACCAACCCCTTTGGCAACGGTCACATGCTTCCGCGCGGAGTCCTGCGCGAGCCGGCGCGCCATCTGAAGCGCGCGGACATAATCTTCCTCACGAAGTGCCGCGGCGACGTGTCGGCGGTGCGCGACGAGATTCGCCGCTACAACGCCACGGCCGAGATCGTCGAGTGCAACCATGCGCCGCGCGTTCTGAGAGACGTGTGGAGCCGCGAGGAATATCCGCTTTCTTGGCTCGAGGGGAAGACGACTTGCACGCTCTCTGGCATCGCCTCGCCAAAGGGCTTCGAGAATTCCTTAAGGCACCTCGGCGCGAAGGTCGTGTGGTGCGAGCGATACGCCGACCACCACCGCTACGACGCGAGCGAAGTCCTCTACGCGCTCAACCGCACGGCAGACATGGGCGCAGACGCGCTCGTCACTACCGAGAAGGACGCTGTGCGCTTCCCGCGCTTCGAGACGACGCCTGTCCGCTGCCTGTATCTTCGCATAGCGATCGAGATAATCTCCGGCCGAGAGAATTTCGACCAGATCATCAACCGCATCTGCTTCCGCGGCGGCCGCGCGGCATAGGCGTTTTTTGGTATAATACGGCATCATGAATTTCGACAATCTATTGGCAGTCAGTCCCATCGACGGACGCTACGCGAACAAGTGCCCCGAGCTGCGGGATGTGTTTTCCGAATACGGCCTCGTTAAGCGCCGCGTACTCGTGGAGTGCACATGGCTCGAGGCCTTGTGCGACGCGAAGGAGATCAAGGAGTGCAAGCCGCTCTCCGCGAAGGAGCGCAAGGCGCTTCGCGCGATCGCGTCCGAGTTCTCTGTCGCTGACGCGCAACGCGTCAAGGACATCGAGAAGACGACGAACCACGACGTAAAGGCGGTAGAGTATTTCCTCAAGGAGAAGGTGAAGGGCACTTCGCTCGAGAAGCGCGGTGAGTTCATTCACTTCGCCTGCACGAGCGAGGACATCAACAACATGTCGCACGCGCTCATGTTGCGCGACGGCAAGAAGGTGCTGCGCGCCGCGATGGATGAGATGACGGCAAAGATCGCTGCGATGGCGAAGGAATGGGCCAAGGTCCCGATGCTCGCGCACACGCACGGACAGCCCGCTTCCCCGACGACCGTCGGCAAGGAGCTTGCCGTCGTGACGGCCCGCCTCAGGCGCCAGGCCGCCGAGATCGATCGCCTCGTCATGCCCGCGAAGATGAACGGCGCGGTCGGCAATTTCAACGCGCACCTTTCTGCCTATCCGAAGACCGACTGGGAGAAGCTTTCCCGTAAGGTCATCGAGTCGCTGGGACTCCGTCAGAACCGCCTCACCACGCAGATCGAGTCGCACGACGGAATAGCCGAGCTCTTCGACGCGTTCTGCCGCTGGAACTCCGTCCTTCTTGACTTCGACCGCGACATTTGGATGTATGTCTCGATGGGGTACTTCAAGCAGCGCACGATAAAGGGCGAGATCGGCTCGTCGACGATGCCGCACAAGGTGAACCCCATCGACTTCGAGAACTCCGAAGGCAACCTCGGTCTCGCGAACGCAGTCCTCGGGTTCATGGCGAGGAAGCTCGCGATCTCCCGTATGCAGCGCGACCTCACCGACTCTACGACGCTTCGCAACATGGGTGTCGGCTTTGGCTACACGCTCATCGCGATTCGTTCGACGCTCAAGGGGCTTGGCAAGCTCGAACTCAACGCCGAGCGTCTTGCCGAGGATCTCGACCGCAACTGGGAGGTTCTCGCGGAGCCAATCCAGACCGTCATGCGCAAGGTCGGCATGGACCATCCCTATGAACGGCTCAAGGAGCTGACGCGCGGAAGGCGCGTGACAGCCGAGATCATGCGCGACTTCGTCAAGGCGCTGCCGCTCCCTAAGGACGACAAGGCACGTCTCATGAAGCTGACTCCTTCGACCTACATCGGGCTCGCCGAGAAGCTCGCGCGCCTCGCGTAGCCATGTCGTCTGCCGTCGTCGTATTCGTCGCATTGTGCGGGCTTCTCGTCGCCGGCAAGTTCATCCGCATCAAAGTTCCGCTCCTGCAGCGGCTGTATCTCCCGAGTTCTGTTATCGGCGGCGCGATAGGCCTCGTCGTGATGTCTTTCGCGGGCGACGCAATAGACCCGGAGATCCCCGGCGCGATGCGGCGCGTGCCCGGCTTTCTCATCAACGTCGTGTTCGCGACGCTCTTCCTCGGCGTCCCGCTCCCCAACTTCCGGCGCGTAGTGTCGCTCGCGTTCCCGCAGCTCGTCCTTGGGCAGATCATGGCGTGGGGGCAGTATGTCGTCGGGCTTGGCCTCGCGGGCTTCGTTCTGTCGCGGCTCTTCGGCGTCCCCCCGTGCTTCGGCAACCTCATCGAGATCGGTTTCGAGGGCGGGCACGGCACGGTCGGCGGCATGACCGAGAGCTTTCTCGCGGCGGGCTGGAGCGACGGCGCGGCTCTCGGCTTCACCGTCGCGACGGCCGGCATGATCGTCGGCATCGTCGTAGGGATGGCGCTCGTAAACTGGGCGCAGGGGAAGGGCATCGTCAAGGAAGTGGTTCCGTTCGAGAGGCGTCGTTGGCGCGAGCGTCTTGGCGTTCACTTGAAGTCCTCCCGCCCTGCGGCCGGCTTCCAGACGGTCATGAGCGACTCGATAGACTCGCTTGCGTGGCACCTTGCGATCGTCGGCGTCTCGATTGCTATAGGCGCGGGCATACTCACGCTTCTCCGTCTCACCGGCTGGAAGGTATTCAACGGCTTTCCACTCTTCCCGCTTTGCATGATCGGTGGCATACTTCTCCAGATCGTAGCAAAGGCGATAGGCAAGAACCTCCTGATCGACCATGGGCAGATGGCTCGCATATCGGGCGCCTCTCTCGACTTCCTCGTTGTCTCGGCCGTCGCTACGATAAGCATCGATGTCGTCGCGGCGAACTGGATTCCGCTCGTCGTGCTCATCTTCGCAGGCACCGTGTGGAGCGTCTTTGCCGTGCTGTGGTTCGGTCCGCGCTGCATAAAAGAGGCGTGGTTCGAGCGCGCGATAGCCGACTTCGGCCAGGCGACTGGCGTCACCGCGACAGGTCTCATGCTCCTTAGGACGGTCGATCCCGAATCGAAGACGTGCGCCGCCGCGAGTTTCGGCTACAAGCAGCTTCTCCACGAGCCAATCATGGGCGGCGGACTCTGGACGGCGTTCGCGTTCACACTCGTCATAGACTGGGGGTGGATGAAGGTGTTCGCCGTGTCGTGTGTTATGCTCGCTTTCTGGATTGGCTGTGCCCACTTCCTTTCGCGTCGGAAGTCATCATGAACGCGTCTGCTGCGAGCGTGGAGAACTGGCTCGGGGCCCAGTCGTTTGGCGAGCAGTGCGGTGGGCTGCTCGTGCGCGGAGAGATCGTTGACGAATGGCGTGTCGAGGCGTATCTCGGCCGCGGGCTTTCCGCTGAAGTCTATCGCGTGACGAATGTCCGCTTCGGTCATGACGGTGCGCTCAAGCTTCTCGTCGACGGCTCGCGCGGGCTCGCGGCGCGCTTCGCTGCAGAGGCCGACGCTCTTCGCTTCCTTTCGCTTCGGGCGCTCCCGCGCTTCATGGGCGGCGGCACGTGGAAGGGCGCGCCATACTACGTGATGGAGTATTTGCAGCCACTTCCCGATCCTATGCCGCGACGCGAAGTGCCGCGCTTCATGAACAGGGTGGCGAAAGCAGTCCACACGCTCCACGACGCGGGATACATCCACCGCGACTTGAAGCCCGGCAACATCTTGAGGCGCGCAAACGGCGAGCCGGTCCTCATCGACCTCGGGCTAGTAAAGCGGCGCGGCACGATGGTGTCCGATCCGATCGTTCGCCATGGCCGCGGCATATCGATTATCGACGGAAAGCCCGTCGGCGTCGGGACTCTCGACTACGCCGCGCCCGAACAGCTATTGAAGGGCGAGGCGTCTGTGCAGAGCGATGTCTTTGCGCTTGGGAAGATTCTCCGCGCGCTCTACGAGGGGCGGCCGCCAGCGAGCGTGAAGCCGATCATCCGCAAGGCGACGCGCGAACTTCCAGGCGACCGCTATGAGTCGGCCGACGCATTTGCCGCGGCGCTTCGCCACCGCAACTACTTCCGTTCTTTCCTTGGCGTCCTGCTGCTAGTCGCAGTTATTGCGGGTCTCGTCGCGCTTGGACACATCGACGACTTGCGCCGCTGGGCGGGAAAGCGGTTTAACGCGCCGCCCCGCGTCCTTACAGTGGCAAAGGCGCACGACGAGTCCTACGCCGCGTATTTCGTGCGTCTCAAGCAGCTTGCTTCCGATGGAAGTCCGGTGGCGCAATGCGCACTTGCCGAGGCGTATATGTACGGACAGGGAACGGCGACAAATCTCGAAGAGGCCGTCCGCTGGTATCGTACTGCGGCCGCGGCGGGCAACTCCGATGCGCAGGCGTCGCTCGGGCTCTGCCTACTGCGCGGCTGGGGCTGCGAGAAGGACATCGACGGAGCGATAGTGTGGTACACTCGCGCAGCGGAACAGAAGAACCTCTCCGCGATGAACGACCTCGCGTTCTGCCGGCTTCACGGCATAGGCGTCGAGAAGGACGCCGAGGGCGGCTTTGCCCTTGCGCTCGAGGCCGCGAAGAACGGTCATGCTCCCGCGCAGGCGCTCGTAGGCGAATGCTACCTCGAGGGTATCGGCGTTGAGCAGGACATCGCCTCCGCCGAGACGTGGCTTTATCGCGCCGCGCGTCTCGGCAACAAGCGCGCAAAGGCGCTCCTCGAATCACGCTGACATAGCAGGCACTTTTGTCGCGGACGCGTTTTTGCTATAATCACTTTCACATGGAGATGCCCAAGGAGATAGCAGGTGGCTTTCGTCCGCGTCCGCGTAACGCGCACAAGCGTTCCGTCGGCACCGTTACGGTCGTCGGCGGCTCGCACGGCTTCCCGCACGCGCCGGTGATAGCAGGGCTTGGCGCGCGTGCCGCTGGCGCGGGGCTCGTCCGTCTCGTAGTGCCCGAGGAGTCGCGTTTCGCCGCAGGGGCGCTGCTGCCCGAGGCGACGGTGTCCGACCTTGGCGGCGACATTCCGCTTTCCGACGTGACTGTCGTCGGGCCGGGGCTTGGGCTTGACGAGGAAGCTGCGGCTCTTGTGCGCGAGCTTCTTTCCAAGGAAGAGCGGCTCGTAGTCGATGCCGATGCGCTGACGCACCTTGCCGCAGTATGCAAGTCCGGGAGTCGCGACGGTGACGCGATGATCGTCTTGACGCCGCACGAGGGGGAGGCGGCACGGCTGCTGGGCGTTGTTGCTGCCGATGTTTCTCGCGACAGGCGTTCCGCCGCGAAGGAGATTGCAAGGCGTTATCGCGCTACCGTTGTTCTGAAAGGCCCTGGTACGCTTGTTGTTTCGCCGGATGGCGAGAAGGTGTGCGAGAATTCGACCGGCAATCCCTTTATGGCGCTTGGCGGGATGGGCGACCTTCTTTCCGGCGTTGTCGCTGCGAGGTGGGCGTATCTCGGAGGCGACGCCTTCCTTCCCGCGGCGGCGTCGGTGTGGATTCACGGCGCCGCTGGAGACGCCATTGTTGTGGAGGGCGGTGACATGTCCATTGCGAACATGGCCGCCCGCATCGGCTCGATGCGGATTCTTCTCGATAGATAGCATCTCTCGTCGTTAAAATCACGCAATGCCATTGACACATCGGCACGGTTTTATAACATGAGCATAAAATCTATCTTGAATGATGTGTGCATAAGGAGGAAAACATGGAAATCGATAGAAGGGAATTCATACTTGCTGGAGGAGCGCTTGCTGCTGGCTGCGCATCTGACAAGATGCCGGCTCTGAAGCCTGAGGTTACAGAAGTGCCTGATGTTGCAGAAGTGCCTGCGGATGGAGAAGTTCCGAAGCGTGCATTGATCCTTTCGCCGCCTGTCCTTCAGAATGCAGCAGAGACGTCGATGGGCGTCGGGTTTGCCGTATCTGACATGGCCAACGGCTATGTCGATGTCTCGGAATCTCCCGACCTCGCCGGGGCGCGGCGCGTGAAATGTGGCGGCTACCGTGTGACTGACATGAACGACAAGGTCATGCTCGTCAGGCTGACGGGGCTCAAGCCGGCGACTACGTACTACTATCGCATCGGCGCGGACCGAATCGAATACAAGAACGGGTACGCGATGAAGATCGTCGGCCACGAGGAAGATGCGCGGGTCTACTCGTTCCAAACGCTCGGTGCCGGCGCGCGGTCGAGTTTTTGCGTCATAAACGACACGCACGCTCAGATGGTGCCGTTCGGGATGGCGATTGACAAAATCGCCGAGTTGAAGCCATCGTGTGTCGTCTGGAATGGCGATGCCTGCAATACGCAGGAGACAATAGAGTCTCTTCTGCCGATCTTCTACGTTCCCAAAATAGCTCGTGTAGACTATGCTGCCTGCCAGCCGTACATGTTTCTGCCGGGGAACCATGACTGTCGTGGGCTCGCCTCGCGGCGCATAGAGCGGGCGATGATGTTCCGCCAGCCGGAGGAGCGCCTGTCGCGCGACTGGGATCTTGGCCGCAACTTCGCCGTGCGCTGCGGTGAAATAGCGATGATTGGTCTCGACACGGGCGAGGACAAGCTCGATTCGCGTGACGTGTTTGCGGGTCTTTTCAACATGGAGCCCTACCGTGTCGCGCAGCGTGTGTGGCTCGAGGATGCACTTGCGCGTCCCGATATACAGTCGGCGCCCTATCTTGTCGCGTTTTGCCATATCCCACTATATGACGCACGCCCAGATGCGAATCCTGGCGACTGCGACAAGGATGGCGGTGGGCGTTACTCAACCGACTATGCGGCTTGGCAGCGCACCTGTGCGAATCTTTGGGGGCCGTTGCTCGAGAAAGCCGGTTGCCAGCTTGTCATCACTGCTCACCAGCATCGTTATCGCTATGACGAGCCGATGGCAGGGCGCAGCTGGGCACATATAGTTGGCGGCGGTCCGGAACTCGGCGTTACCGGTCGGGTCGTCAACGGCGAGCGCGTCCAGGTGAAGGATGAAAGCCACTTCCCCACTGTTGTCGAAGGATTTGTTGGGGGTGGGAGGTTGCACGTCCGAGTCCACGACGTTCTCAAGAATTGCATCGCCGGTGAGTTTGATTACGCGCCACGGCGCATAGACATGTAGTTGGAAGCCAGTGGGGCCAGTCCCTGCGGCTCCAACGGCGGTATTGTCGCGGTTGGAGTTGCGGTCTATTCCTTTGTCGGTATGACTTTGACGAACTTCGGACGGTAGGTCGGCCAGTCGGCGAGGATGCGAGTGGCGAGCGGAGAACCGGTACGCTCTGCGTGTTCGCGGATGAGCGCGAGCAGCTCCTGCTCGTCGTCGGAGTTTTCCGCTATGCCGGCGAGGTCAATGGAGTCGAGATTGCACTTGAGGTCGAAGTCGCCCGCCTCATCGATGACGTATGCGACGCCGCCAGTCATGCCGGCGCCGAAGTTGACGCCAGTCGATCCCAGTACAAGCACCTTGCCGCCTGTCATGTATTCGCAGCCGTGGTCTCCGATTCCTTCCGCGACGAGCGTGACGCCCGAGTTGCGAATACCAAAGCGCTCTCCCGCCTGGCCGTTCAGGAAGATCGCGCCCGAGGTGCCGCCGTAGGCGATGACGTTGCCTGCGATGACGTTTCTTTCGGGGGCGATGTCTGACTTGGGCGGCTTGATCGTGATGATGCCGCCGGAGATTCCCTTGCCGATGTAGTCATTTGCCTCACCAACGAGGTTGAAGGTGACGCCGCGTGCGAGGAACGCGCCGAACGACTGACCTGCGACGCCGGTGAAGTTGACTTCGACATTCCGTTCCCCATTCCCCATTCCCCATTCCCCGATCAACCAGCCTGAGAGGGCGGTGCCTACCGAGCGGTCGCAGTTGGAGATATTGCGGCTGATCTCGGTCTCGCCTTTCTCCACGGCTGGTATCAGCTCGCGGAAGTCGTAGTTTTCAGCCGCAGAGAACGCATAGGGCGCAAAGTCTTTGAGCTCTTTGCGTTCTTTGCGGCAATCCAAGACATCCCCGAAGTCGAACTTCGAGCCCTCTTTTGCCTTGAGAAGATCGGCGCGGCCACGCGCCTCTGCGAGCGACTTGAGCCCCAGCGTTGCGAGGTGTTCGCGCGCCTCTTCAGCGAGGAAGCGGAAGTAGCGCTGGAGATGTTCTGGCTTTCCTGCGAATTTGCAGCGAAGCTCGGACTTCTGTGTCGCGATTCCGACGGGGCAGCAGTTCAAGTTGCAGTTGCGGCACTGGACGCATCCGAGCGATACGAGCATCGAGGTGCCGAACGCGAATTCGTCAGCGCCGAGCATCGCGGCGATTACGATGTCGCGTCCGGTTCGCAGCTGTCCGTCGACTTGCAGTTTCACGCGGTGACGCAGGTTGTTCTTGACGAGCGTCTGGTGCGCTTCCGCGAGGCCGACTTCCCAGGGGAGACCCGCGTGCTTCATCGAGGTTAGGGGCGCTGCGCCCGTTCCGCCGTCGAAGCCGGATATGACGACTACGTCTGCATGCGCCTTTGCAACGCCCGCGGCAATCGTGCCGACGCCCGCCTCGGAGACGAGCTTTACCGAGACGCGCGCCTCGGGGTTCGCGCACTTGAGGTCGTAGATGAGCTGCGCTAGGTCCTCAATCGAGTAGATGTCGTGGTGCGGCGGCGGCGAGATGAGGGTCGTTCCCGGCTTTGCATGCCTTAGGCGGGCGACGAACTCGTCCACCTTGTGCGCGGGAAGCTGACCGCCTTCGCCCGGCTTTGCGCCCTGGGCGAGTTTGATTTGCAAGTCTTTCGCAGAACGCAGGTACTCTATAGTTACGCCGAAGCGTCCCGAAGCGACTTGCTTGATGGCGCTGTTCTTCTCGGTGCCGAAGCGCTCTGGATTCTCTCCGCCTTCGCCGGAGTTTGACATCGTGCCGAGTCCGTTCAAGGCGAGGGCGATCGTCTCGTGCGCTTCGGGCGAGAGCGAGCCGAGCGACATCGCACCGCCGACGAAGTGGTGGACAATCGAATCTACGGTCTCGACGTTTTCTACACGCTCTACACGTTCTACACGGCTAAACTCCAACTGTGACCTAAGCGTCACATCGCTCTTCTGGTCAATATCGTCGGTGTAGCGTTTGAATCGTGCGTAGTCATCGTGGCGCACGGACTCGCGGAAGTCGACAAGGCGCTGCGGCGTCCAGAGATGCTCCTCTCCATCTTTCCTTGTCCGGTACTCGCCGCCTGCATCTATCTTTGTGTCCTTTGTGTTCTTTGTGGCTAAAAGTTTTCCGATATCTTCAATCTCAAGTCCACCGACGGGCGAGGTTACGCCGTCGAAATACTCGGCCATGATCTTCGGCCCGAGGCCGACCGCTTCGAAGATGCGAGCCGAGCGATAGGATCTCAAGGTCGAAATGCCCATCTTGGACATTATCTTCATCAACCCATTGCACACGGCGGTAACATAGTTCGCCGCCGCCTTGACCGTGTCGTCCTTGCCGATTTCCGTGACGGTCGCAAGTGCGAGATATGGATTCACCGCTGTCGCGCCGAACCCGAGAAGAACAGCGAAGTGGTGGACTTCGCGCACTTCGCCGGACTCGACGACTATGCCAACGGAGGGCCTCGCGCCAGTATCGACAAGCGCCTTGTTCACCGCGGCGACGGCCAAAAGAGAAGGTATTATTTTCCCTGCGTAGAAACCTCTGTCGCTCAAGATCAGTATCTTTGCGCCTTCCTTTACGGCTGCGAGCGCATCGGCCGCGAGTGCGTCGAGCGCGGATTTAAGTTCGCCCTCGAAGTACATCGAAAGCGTCTTTGCGGGGAAGTCTGGGATGTTGCGCATCCTTTTCAGCTCGTCGTCGGTCAGGACTGGGCGAGTCATCTTTACGAGCCGCGCGTGTCCGGGAGTCTCTGCGAGGATGTTGCCTTCGTTGCCGATGTATGTCATGATCGACATGACGAGCTCTTCACGGATCGGGTCGATCGGCGGGTTCGTCACCTGCGCGAAAAGCTGGTGGAAGCAGTCGAACAGGCGAAAATGTCCCGACTTTCGGCATTCGACATTCGACGCCCGGCCTCCAACTTTCAACTTTTCACTTTCAACTTTCAACTCTCTTAAGCATGCCAGCGCCGCGTCATTGCCCATTGCGCCGACTGGCTCGTGTCCAGTCTCGGCCATAGGACGCAGCAGGAGCTCGACATCCTCAAGCGACCAGCCGAATCTCTGCCGCTGAGCGGCAGCGGTCTCGTCGCCTGCATCCGGCTTCGAAGGGACAATCTCGGTAAAAAGCCCGGTAACAGGAATCTGGTTTTCCCTTACCCACCGGCGGTAGGGGCGACGCCGTGCGTAGAAGTTCTTAATTTCGGCGTCTTCCATGAGACGGTGCTTTTCGAGGTCGAGCCAGAGTATCGCGCCTGGTTTCAGCCGCCCGTGGCGCTCGACTTCGCCTGGCGCGATGTCGAGAACGCCGGTTTCGGACGCGAGGACGAAGAGCCCGTCTTTCGTGAGCGTCCACCTTGCGGGTCTCAGGCCGTTGCGGTCCAGTGTCGCGCCGAGTCCAAGCCCGTCGGTGAAGGCCACTGCGGCCGGGCCATCCCACGGCTCCATAAGCGCGGAGTGGTATTCGTAGAACGCGCGGACATCGTGGCCCATGTGGTACTTTGCGCCCCATGCCTGGGGAACGAGCATCATCATAGCGTGCGGCGCGTCTCGCCCTGCCGCGACGAGCAGCTCGAAGATGTTGTCGAGCGACGCGGAGTCGGACTGTCCGCCGTGGACAATGGGAAGTATCTTCTTTAGGTCGTCGCCGAAAGTCGGAGATTCAAGCGATGCCTCGCGTGCCGCGAGCGCGGTGAGGTTGCCCTTGATAGCGTTGATCTCTCCGTTGTGCGCGATGGCGCGGAAGGGGTGCGCGAGTTCCCAGGTGGGGAACGTGTTTGTAGAATAGCGCTGGTGGACGATTGCGAACGGAGAGATGAAGTCCGGGTCGGAGAGATCGGGATAGAACTTCTCTATCTGCGTCGCGAGGAGCAGTCCCTTGTAGACGATCGTGCGCGAAGAGCAGGAGCAGACATAGGTGTCCTTCGTCGCTTTCTCGATCTCGCGGCGAATGATGTAGAGCTGCCGCTCGAATTGGGACATTCGACATCCGTCGTCCGACAGTCGCCGGCTGTCGTCTGTCGATTGTCCCTCCGCTATGAACACCTGCCTTATCTTCGGCATGACTTTTCTGGCGTCATGACCAATTGCGTCAGGATTGACTGGCACATCACGCCAGCCAAGGACTTCACATCCCTCCGACTTAATTACATTCTCGATCTTCTTTTCTTCGCCTTCTCCTCCGAAGATCATCGCAACACCAAAAGTCTCTGCGCACTCTGCGCCTCTCGGCACTCGCTCCGCTCGGCTTGGCTCGCTACAAAGCGCGAGCCCCGCTTGCGCGGCGGTTACGCGCCTCTGCGTTAAAGATTTTCCGAGCACATTCTTGAAGAACCCATGAGGAATCCTCATAAGAAGCCCTGCGCCGTCGCCGGTCTCTGGATCGTTCCCGGTCGCGCCGCGATGCATAAGGCGCTTCAGGATCGTCATGCCTTTCTCGACGATGTCGTGGTTTGCCTCGCCAGAGAGGTTGGCCACCATTCCGACGCCGCACGCGTCGTGCTCGTATTCTCGCCTGTAAAGGCCCTGCTGTACGTATTTGCCGTTCATCTTCTTTTCCTCGAGATCATTCAACTGTTACCGATTTCGCCAAGTTGCGCGGCTGGTCTATTTCGCATCCGCGAAGCCGTGCGACATGGTACGCGAAGAGCTGGAGCGCCACCACTGTTACGATGGGCGACAACTCCGCGCATGTTTTCGGAATTGTAAGTGCGTCGGTGACTGCCGCTGCCGCCGCATCGTCGCCCTCGGTCACCACGCCGATGACTGGCGCGAGGCGTGCGCGGCACTCCTGGACGTTGCCGAGCGTCTTCTCCTTGCCAGGTATGTCGGCGAGAAGCGCGACGACCGGCGTCTTTTCGGAGAGGAGCGCGATTGGTCCGTGCTTGAGTTCCGCCGCCTGGTAGCCCTCTGCGTGGACGTAGGCGACTTCCTTTATCTTTAGCGCTCCCTCGAGCGCCACTGGGTGCAACATCCCGCGCCCGATGAAGAACATGTCGTCCGCCTTCGCGTACTTCTCCGCGACTTTCGCGATCGCGTCGTTTCCCTCGAGCACCTTGCTGACGAGTTCGGGGAGATGCGAGATTTCCTTCACGAGACGGTCGCCGTCCTCGAAGGAGAGGCGGCGCGTGCGTCCGAGCTTGAGCGCTGTCATGAGAAGGGCAGTCACCTGCGCGGTAAACGCCTTCGTGGACGCGACGGAAATCTCTGGCCCAGCGTGGAGATATACGCCGCGCCCGGCCTCGCGTGCGATCGTTGAGCCGACGACATTGCAGAGACCCGAGACGAGCGCGCCTTTTCTGATAGACTCGCGGACGGCCGCAAGCGTGTCGGCTGTCTCGCCAGACTGCGAAAGCGCCATCACCCAGTCGTTTGGCCCGACAATCGGGTTCGAGTACCTGAATTCCGCCGCCTGCTCGGGTGCTGTCGGAATGTCTGCCAGCTTCTCGAAGAGGTACTTGCCGACCATGCCTGCGTGAAGCGAGGTTCCGCATCCCACGATGACGACGCGCCTAACGGCGGCGAGCTCGCGCGGCGAGAGCGAGAGCCCCGAGAGGAACGCCGTTCCTCCTGCGGGATCGAGTCGTCCGCGAATCGTGTTTGCGAGTGCGTCGGGCTGCTCGAAGATCTCCTTGAGCATGAAGTGCTCGTATCCGCCTTTTTCTATCGCGCCGATATCCCAGTCCACTTCCTGCACTTCGCGGGTGACGGGAGAGTTGTCGAGAGTGTGGATGTCGACGCCGTGCGGCGTGATGCGCGCGATATCGCCGTCCTTGAGGTAGATGACCTGGCGGGTGTACGCGACGATGGCCGACACGTCGCTTGCGACGACGATGTCGTCTTCTCCAACGCCGATGACGAGAGGGCTTCCCTTGCGAGCAACGACCATCTCGCCCGGATGCTTTGCAGATATTGCTGCGATGCCGTAAGTTCCCTCGACGCGCTTTAGCGCCTCGGCTGCGGCTGCCAAGAGGTCGCCCTTGTCGAACGCGGCGATCAGGTGTGCGACAACTTCTGTGTCGGTCTGCGAAAGGAACTTTACGCCGCGCTTCTCGAGTCCCGCGCGGAGCGCCGCGTAGTTCTCGATTATGCCGTTGTGGACTAGGGCGAGATTGCCGCCATCGGCTACATGCGGGTGCGCGTTGGCGACGGTCGGAAGGCCGTGCGTCGCCCAGCGCGTGTGCGCGATGCCGATCGTGTACTTGCCGCGCTCGTTTTCTGGGAGTGCCCGCGAAAGGAGGTTGTCGAGCTTGGCGACTTTCCCTGTCTGTTTGTAGACTTTTATGCCTTCCGCAGATTCAAGCGCGACGCCCGCCGAGTCGTAGCCGCGATACTCAAGACGCCTGAGGCCGTTTACGAGAGGTCCGACAGCCGACTTATTCCGGGAAGTAAATCCTACTATTCCGCACATGGTCTTTTTCCCTTATATCTGCAGTGACTTGCCGCTTGCGAGCGCGCGGACGACGAGCGACGCGCCGTTTGCGCAGTCGCCGACGCAGTATATGTTTTTCGAGGCATCCGGTATGAGCGCGGTGCGCGGCGTCTGCTGTAGGCCGAGCTGCGCGACAATCGGGCTTGTGGTCGGAACGCCGGTGAAGCCCATCGCGAGAAACACAAGGTCTGCCTCGATGAGTTCCTTCGTGCCCGGTACAGAATGAAACTTCGCGGGCCTGCCTTCGGGAGTGAACTCCCATTCGACGGTCTCTACCTCTACGCCGGCGACATGGTTAGGTAGTTTGGTAGTTTGGTGGTTAGGTGGTTCGGAGCCGACGAACTTGAGCGAGTTGAGGTTCCAGCGTCTTTCGCATCCTTCCTTGTGACTGGAGCTCGTGCGGAGCATGTAAGGCCAGAGCGGCCAAGGAGTCGAGGCGTCGCGTTCGTCCGGCGGCTTCGGCATGATTTCAATCTGCGTCACCGACTTTGCGCCTTGGCGAATCGACGTGCCTACGCAGTCCGAGCCCGTGTCGCCACCTCCGATTACCAGCACCTTCTTGCCTTTGGCGGAAATCGGCGCCGCGGGAATCTCGCCGGTGAGGAAGCGGTTCTGGCCCTCGAGTAGCTCAAGCGCGAGATGGACTCCTTTAAGTTCGCGTCCCGGAATCTTGAGATCGCGCGCCGCGGGAGTTCCGATTGCAACGACAATGGCGTCGTTTTCCCTTGCGAGCCATTCCGCGGAAATGTCCTTGCCGACTTCGCAGTCAGTAATGAACTTGATACCTTCCGCTTCGAGGATTTTCCGGCGACGTTCGATAAGCGCCTTGTCGAGCTTGAAGCAGGGGATGCCGTAGCGGAGAAGTCCGCCGATATTGGCGCGCCTTTCGTATACCGTGACCGCCCAACCACGGCGGCGAAGCGTGACCGCTGCGGAAAGTCCGGCTGGACCTGCGCCGATTATCGCCACCTTCTTGCCGTTTTCCTGCATGGGCGGGCGCGGCACGACCCAGCCATAATTGAAGGCGGTCTCGATAATGCGCTTCTCCGACTGTCGCACCATGACGGACTCTTCGTCTAGCTGATGAACACAAGATGCCTCGCACAGAGCAGGGCAGATGCGCGAGGTGAATTCGGGGAAGTCGGAGTTTTGGCTAAGGAGATCGTAGGCGCGTTTCCAGTCGCCCTGCGCCACGGCTCGGTTCTGGTCGGGAACGAGATTCCCAAGAGGGCAGCCGTAGGCATGGCAGAAGGGCTGGCCGCAGTTCATGCAGCGCGAGGTCTGTTCCTTCAGTTCGTCGTCGGTGAGCGACCGTTCGACTTCGTTCCAGTCGCTTTTGCGCTCTTCCATCGGGCGATAGATGTCGTGTATTCTCTTCATGATGATCCTTGCTTATCAAATGAAGAAATCAGCAAATAGCATGCCAACGCCTTAAAAGGGGCAGTTTTTTACATTTTTTGTAATCTGGCGCGAGAGTGGCGTTAGAATATTACAAATCTTGAGCTTGAAATCACTTAAAAGGGGCCTGCGGCGACGGCGCAAATACGTAAAGACCGTCGCCGCAGGCAAAGTGTTTAGAACTTGAGCGTTGCGTTGACGCCGCCCCAGACGATCTGGTGCTCGCCCTCGCCCATGTAGCCCTCGTGCCTCAGCGTGTGAGAGGGCGTCCATGTGTAGTTGATCTGCGCTCCGAGCGAGAGCCACTCCGTGACGGCGTAGGACGCCGCGACTCCGAGCGTAAAGTCGGTTGCCTCGGTTCCGCCGGCCGAGCCTGTGTAGGCGTGGTTGGCGAAGTTCAGGGCGGCCGACGGCGTGACGGTCAGCTTCTCCATCGGCTCGAATTCGTGCGAGAGCGCGAATGTCGCGTAAACGGCCGAGACATCGTTTTTGGCAGTGTCGAGGTAGTCCCAGTACGCAGTGACCGACGGAGTCACGATCGGGTTGTTGTACGCTACGGTTCCGTAGAGCTCTTCGGTGGAGCGTCCGTTTCCATAGGGGAACGAGTACCAGATGTGCCCGATCTCGATGTCTACGGGTCCGAACGAATTGGCATACGCGAGCGTGTAGTCAAGCTCCTGGATTCCGCATGCGTGGCGGCTTGCGTTCATTGTTCCGCGCCGGTGCGTCAAGTCCATGCTGGCCCAGACATTTGCGGAAATCTTTCCAAAGTCGCCTGCGTCGTACCCGAGCGTGACGCTCGGCTGCCAGACGGGATTCCCGTTGCAGATCTTGCCGCGCCAGATGTAGTCGCTTAGGACGTCTACCGAGGCTTCGACGAAGAACGCGGAGGATTCCGCACTTTCGACTTCGTTCGTCTCTGCTGCCGCCGCGAAGGATGCGGCGACGGCCAGGAGGGCGATGGTTGCTTTCATCTTTATGATCCCTTTCTAAACTCTCTGTGCCTTTGAGTCTCTGTGTCTCTGTGTTAAAATCTATTGCGACATTTAGGTGTTGCTGAAGAACTGGAACGAGGCGTAGGCGTCTTGTCCGTGTTCGGTCACGTCGAGGCCCTTGAGCTCCGTTTTCGCGCTGACGCGGAGGATGCCGAATTTCTTCAGGGCGAAGAAGATCACAAGACCAGTGCCGAGCGCCCAGACCGCGGTCATTCCCACGCCGACGAGCTGCACGCCAAGGAACTTGAAGCCGCCGCCGTAGAAAAGCCCGACCATCTCGTTGCCGTAGCCCGCCGCAGCAGGTGCCGCGAAGAGACCGACCGCGAGCGTACCCCAGACGCCGTTCACGCAGTGGACCGACACCGCGCCGACTGGATCGTCGATGTGCATCCGGTCGATGGCGAACACCGAGAGGACTACGAGCACTCCTGCGATAAGTCCAATGACAACCGCGGCGTTTGCGGTCACGAGGTCGCAGGGCGCCGTAATCGCGACGAGACCCGCGAGCGAACCGTTCAGCGCCATGGTGAGGTCGGGCTTGCCCATGATCGCCCAGGCGGTGACGAGCGCGGCAATCGTGCCGGCGCACGCGGCGAGGTTGGTGGTCATCGCGACGCGGCCGATGGAACCGATGCCGGCGGTGTAGCTACCTGGGTTGAAGCCGAACCAGCCGATCCAGAGGAGGAACACGCCGAGCGTTCCGAGGACGAGCGAGTGGCCGGGAATCGGATTCGGCTTGCCGTCGGGACGGTACTTTCCGATACGCGGGCCGAGCGCGATTGCGCCAGCGAGCGCGATCCATCCGCCGACGGAGTGGACGACCGTCGAGCCAGCGAAGTCGTGGAAGCCAAGGGCCTCGATCCAGCCCTGCGACGCCTCGCCCGCGAGCGAGCCCCACATCCAGTGGCCGCTTATCGGATAGACGATAGCCGACACGATCACCGAGTAGATGAGATAGCTCTTGAACTCGATGCGTTCCGCGACTGCGCCAGATACGATCGTCGCGGCGGTCGCGGCGAACATCGTCTGGAAGAAGAGGAACGTCCAGTCCCAGACGCCTTCGCCGGTCGAGAGCGACGGCATCCCCAGTCCGCCCCAGCCGAGCCAGCCGCCCAGCTTCGTGGCGCCGAACATAAGCGCTGCGCCGAGGATGTAGAATCCGAGCGAGCCCGCCGCGAAGTCCATCAGGTTCTTCATCATGATGTTCGCGGCGTTCTTTGCGCGGGTGAAGCCGGTCTCGACGAGCGCGAAGCCCGCCTGCATCGTAAAGACGAGTATGCCGGCGATGAGGGTCCAGACTACGTTCAGGTTGGTTTGAACTGCTGCAGTGGTTAATTCAGTTTCCATTTGATTTCACTTTCAACTTTGAACTTTAAACTTTAAACTCTCTACCCTATTGCCGACGGGCCGCGCTCGCCGGTTCTTATTCTCACGCACTCGTCCATCGGAAGGACGAAGATCTTTCCGTCGCCGATGTCTCCCGTGCGTGCGCCTTCGATGATCGCCTCGATCGTCTTGTCAATGAAGTGGTCGTTCACCGCGATTGCAAGGCGCATCTTCTTGTGTAGCGTGACTTCCTCGACGGCGCCTCTGTACAAGTGGAGGTATCCGCCCTGCTTTCCGCAGCCAAGTGCGTTTGTGACGGACATCTTGTATATCTCGCGGGCGAACAACGCCTGCTTGACGGCATTCAGTCTCTCGGGCTGAATGTAGGCTATGATCAGTTTCATCTTTCCTTTCTTGCGCCGCGACCATCGCAGCG
>Ga0265298_10000986_pt1 | contig 42209 bp, 38 predicted proteins | sample AusTroGonzalo_MG_3_FD_193486 | JGI IMG/M metagenome (GOLD analysis project Ga0265298, IMG submission 193486) | Bovine rumen microbial communities from tropical cattle in Woodstock, Queensland, Australia - Gonzalo_01 | ecosystem: Host-associated > Mammals > Digestive system > Stomach > Rumen ... | reverse complement strand
GCCACAACCTTGTCATACCGGACGCCCATCTGGTCGTACAGCGCCTGATAGTTCTCGTCGGAAGGGTTCTGCTTATAGGCGCGCAGCAGTTCCTTGGTCTTCTTGTCCAGTTCCGGCCGTTCCTCCTCTACCAGCGGCGCATCCGGATCGTCAAACTCCAGTTCGCTCTCGTCCAAATCCAGCGGACTGATAAACGTTCCCTCCTCAATCACCTGATGTACTCCGAAGAAATGCGCCACCTTGCCGGCCTTGAAGATTGAAAGCCTATAGCCACCGTACACATTGCAGGGAACCGTGCCGATGGTATACTCCTTTCCGGCTTCCAGGTTCTCAGTAAAAGTAATGATGGAATTCCCGTCAGCCGTGAGCGGATATGCGTCCACGCACTCCAGCTCCAGTTTGTTGATTCCTTCCATCTGAAAAGTCAACTTGAACCCCTGTTTAGGGGCTTCAGTCGTGGGCTCTACCACATCCGGGACTTTTGGATTTTCTGTTTCGGGAGTAACGGGCTCTTTGACGCAAGAGCATAGCACAACTAATGACAGCGCTAAATGGAAAATGTGTTTCATTGATTATTTGGTCAGTTACATCTATTAGATGCGATAAGGGGGCAAAAGTTAAAACGGCTCTAAGCATACGCAAGGAGCCGTTTTTATGTTACACTTTCCCAAATCTTTCCCGATTACGGTTCGATTTCTCCAGCATCGGGTGAACCGTAGGTGGTGAATTTGATTTCGTTTGAATCCTGGAATACAGCGTGTGAGGGTTGTTCGGGTGATGAAATAGTTGTACATTTGCACAGATATTATTACCATGGACAATACCTTTCTGGCATTGATGATTCCTTTCCTGGGCACGGCGCTCGGGTCAGCCTTCGTCTTTTTTATGAAGAAGGCGATGCCGGATCTGCTCCAGAAGATTCTGCTGGGCTTTGCATCCGGTGTGATGGTGGCTGCATCCGTCTGGTCGCTGCTTATTCCCGGGATGGAACTGGGCGGTGTCTGGCCTGCTACGATCGGCCTTCTTGGCGGCTTTGCCTTCCTCTTGCTGATTGATCAGGTTACTCCGCACTTGCATCCTGTCGGCGGTCCCGAAGGCCCCAAGAGCAAACTTTCCAGGACAACGATGCTTGCGCTTGCCGTTACCATCCATAATTTTCCCGAGGGGATGGCCGTGGGTGTAGCCATTGCCGGGGCGCTGAGCGGCGGAGCCGGAATGACGTTTGCAGGAGCATTGGCGCTGTCGCTGGGTATCGCCATTCAGAATGTGCCGGAAGGCGCCATTATCTCCATGCCCTTGCGTGCTGCCGGTAACAGTCGCTGGAAATCCTTCTGGGTGGGTGCCCTGAGCGGCATTGTCGAGCCTGTCGGCGCCGTGCTGGTCATCTTGCTGGCATCGGCCGTCACCCCGATCATGCCTTATCTGCTGGCTTTCGCAGCCGGTGCCATGCTCTACGTCGTGGTGGAAGAGTTGGTCCCGGAAGCATCCCAGGGTGATCATTCTAACATCGCTACCGTGGGCTTTGCCCTTGGCTTTGCCTTGATGATGGTGCTGGATGTGGTGATGGGTTAGTTACTTTGTAAGACTATGAAACATAGATTCAACCTTGCCGTTATATTCCTGCTGCTTAGCTGTAGCGGGGCACCTCGCGCCCAGGCGGTGATTTCGGTCGATCCGGCTGCCGTCCGTGGTCCGGTGAAAGCGATGAATGCCGCCAACAACGGCCCCACCGACAACACGATGGAAGGCTACAAGGCCCTCAGGGTTCCCTATGCCCGGACGCACGATACCCCGCTGGGAACGGAGTATGGCGGTCACTGCATCGATATCGATCAGGTGTTCCCTAACTGGAATGCCAATGTGGATTCCCCGAAATCCTACGATTTCACCAACAGCGACGTAGTGCTGCTGGATATGCTGAAGGCTGGCACCAAGCCGTTCTACCGTCTGGGCCAGAGCATTGAGCATCAGACCAAAAAGTACGGAATCTACCCGCCCCGGGACTATAAGAAATGGGCGAAGATTTGCGAGCATATCATCCGGCACTACAACGAAGGCTGGGCGGATGGCTACCAGATGGGCATCGATTACTGGGAAATCTGGAACGAGCCCGACCTGGATCAGCCCGACGACCGCTGGAAGACGGATCCCCGGACCTGGGCCGGCACGATGGAACAGTTCAACGAGCTTTACGCAATCACGGCGAAGCATCTGAAAAAGTGCTTCCCGAACCTGAAAATCGGCGGCCCTGCATTCGCCAATCCGCGAAAGTATGGTCCTGCCTTCCTGGATTACGTGAAGGAAAAAGATGTGCCGCTGGACTTCTTCTCGCACCATATGTATCACCACAAACCTGCCCGCATCGTCGAAGATGTACGCATCATTCGCAAAATGCTGGACGAGAAAGGTTTCGGAAAGACTGAGTCCATCCTCAACGAATGGAACTACAATCGCGGCTGGGACAAGGCGGCCGATTTTTACGGACGCAAAATGCGTCCCACGGTCAAGGGCGCGGCCTTTGTGGGTGCCGTAATGTGCGCGTGCCAGAGCGAGCCCTTGGATATGCTGATGTATTACGACCTTCGCCCCAATACAATCTGGTGCGGGCCCTGGGCATCTCACCTCTACGACATCCGGCCGCCTTACTGGCCGCTGTACTATTGGGCGGAACTTGCGGACTATGGTACCCAGGTAGCGTCCAACTGCGATACGGACGACATCTATACTTCTGCGGCCCTGTCAAAAGACGGCAAGCTGCGCCTGATGGTGGTAAATTATCATAAGGATGACGCTTATGATACTCCCTGTGATATCACGTTGAATCTTCCTGACGGCTGGCTGGTCACCGGAATCCGGCTGACCGACAGTCAGGGAATGGACCGTCGCCCTGACGTGACGGACGTCCTTATCCTGGAAGCCAATGCCGTCGTGCTGTTTGAAATGGAGAAGATTCAACGCTGACAGCGTTAATCTCCCAGCCGGATGACGCTTCTGTCGTCTTCCCGGTTCTTCTGGGCACTCTTTGCGGGCTTGAAGGAATGGAAGTTCCAACTGATTCCCAGCCAGAACATCCGGCTGCGGTTCTTGCTGTTATTGAGCAGCGTGAAAACCGGGTTGTCGGAATGCACGTCCCAGCGCCGGGTATTGAATACATCTGTCAGTAAGGCCGATACGCTGAGGCTGTTCTTAAGGAAGGACTGCTTCACGCCCACATTGCCATAGTGAATGGTCCGGGTAGTGAACTGCGGAAAATACTGTGGTGTGGTCACGAAATATTGTGCCTGGATTTCCATTCCGTTATACGGCCGGAAGGTCAGGCTGATGTTGCTGTTGTTCGTCCATCCCTGATTCCGGATGTCGCTGCCCTTGTAATTTCCGCGGGAGGCGCTGTAGAACGTATTGCAAGCCAGGTCCAGCGTGAACCAGCGTACGGGCGAATACCGTATGTCGTGGTCCAGACCTGTCTTGACATCGAAAGCGGCATTGACGTACGTGGTAACCAAGATGTCTAAGTCAAGGTAGGCTACCTGGTTGATGTAGTTTTGTGTGTAGCTGACGTAGGCATTGCCGCTGAGCGTGAGCTGCTTTCCGGTATAGGAATATCCGATGTCCAGTTTATTGGCCTTTTCCGGTTGCAAATGTATGTTCCCGGTCTCGTAGGTCTGCCTGTCGATCAAGTTGATGTACGGGTTCAACTGCGGATAGCTGGGGCGTGAAATACGCCGGGTAAGCGCTGCGTTCAGCGACCAGCGCGGGGCGACACGCCAGTTCAGCGAAAGGCTCGGGGACAGAAACCAGCAGTCGCTGTGGGTGTCCAGAGCTTCTTTTTCGCTGTGAAGCGTGACGTAACTGTATTCGAATCGGAGACCTGCCTTGTATTGCAGTTTCTCCGTGAATTTGCCGGAATACATCGCATAGACGGCGGGAATGTATTCCCTGTGCGTCAGGTCATTGCTGAACGGAATGGACAGTACCCATTCCTGGGTGGCATCGTTCCACTCGAAAAGTTTGTGGTCGATGTTGTTCTGCCGGTAGGTCATCTTCACGCCCGTCTCAAACTTGCCCTTGCCCCACATCGTCAGGTAATCTGCCTGCAGGGCGGCGATGAAAGGATGACCGCCGGATTCGGACTTCTGGACCATTTTTCCGCCCTCATAATAGAAGGAAGGCCGATGGCCGGTGATGCTGGAGACCGAAGCATTGACGCTGAATTCTTTCTTCCCGGGGTCGAACAGGTGCCGGTATCCCAGCATCCCTTCGAAGTTCTCCCGGTTAAAGCTGATGTCGGTCTGGCGGGTTCCGTTGAAATCCTGGAAATTGTTCATCCGGGGCAATGCCACTTTGAAATCGGCCGTCAGGATATCCTTGGGTGTAGCCTTGAACTGGAAATTGATGCCTGCATTATGGCCGGATGTCTTTTTGGTGGCGTGTATCAACTGGTCCACCCTGGTTCCGCTGCTCACGATCTGCCGGTGCAGCTCGCTGTCAATCAAATCTTTCTCGTATTTCCCATTATAGTTGAAACGCACTCCCCATCGGCCCTTGTTGTAGTTCAGGGCCAAATTCCCGTTCAGGAAGCCTAAAAAGCCATAGTTAAAGGCCGCCATGGCGTTGAACAGCTTGGCCGACTGCTTTTTGGATTTGATATTGACGATCCCGCCGGTACCCTCTGAATCGTACTTGACATCCGGGCTGGTCACAATCTCGATGCTCTGGACGTTAGCAGCCGGAATGCTCTCCAGGCCTCCGAGCGTAGTGGGAATGCCGTCCAGCAGGATGAGTACGTTGCTGTTTCCACGGATCGAAATGCCGCCATTGCCGTCCACATTCACCGATGCCGCACCGCGGATGACCTCCAGTACGGAGCCCGTTGTCGCAGCGGCGCTGCCTGACGTCTGGATGCGTGTCTTTTCCACGCTCACGCTTTTTGGGGACTCCCCGGCTATCACGACAGCCTCATCCAGAACGGTTGGGTCTTCTTTTACGACAATGTTGCCGACATCCAGCATCCCTTTGCCGGAGCACTCCAGTTCCCGCTTCAGGTCCTTGTAGCCAATGGAACTGATGCGCAGGACGAAATTGCCGTTGAATGAGCCATTTACCAGAAAGGCCCCGTCTTCTCCAGTCATAGCGCCTGCCGTTGTCTTTCCGGCTGCTTCCAGCACGACAGAAGCATACATCACCGGCGTACCATCGGCCTCAACGACCCGCCCCTTCACCCCATTTTGGGCGAAGGCGGCCAGAGAACAGGCCCCAAGTATCATCAATATGAGTAATCTGCGCATGCCGGCAAATTCCGATTCGTCCGTCCAAAGGTATATATTATTGCTCTTAATCGCAATCTGTGAGGATGCCTAGTGCAAAATAATGAAAATCATAAATAATTTTATGAAAATCGTAAAATAATTACTACTTTTGCCCTTTGAAAGAGCAACCCTAAAACCCAACGGCACTATGAATGATTCAACCCGAAAGAGCATCAGAAGGCTCTCCATTGCTACCCTCATTATCGGCGGACTGACGCTTGCGTACGTTTACTGGGAGATGATTGCCCAGTTATGGGTGGACAGTTATATTTATCCCCTGAACTGGAATCCGGACATCAAGGCCTGGCAAATCTTCATCCTTGTGGCCCGTTTCATCGGCGTGACAGCGCTTTTCATCCTTTGCAGCATTTTCCTGTACCGGACCAACCGGGGCCTCCCGGAAGGAGACATTTTCCCGAAAGCCAACATTTCCCTGATCCGCTGGACGGCGCTGGTAGCCGCGCTTCTCGCCTTTGTCCACAGCAACTACGACGCCGTAGTGAAGGGCGAATCCGCCTTGATGCTCGATTCCGGCGTCTTCTTGATTCCCCTCGTCGTCCTCCTCTTTGCAGGCCTTTACAAAATGGCTTATCTGGCAGCCAAGGACAGCCATCTCGCGATATGATTACGGTAAATCTGGACAAGATGCTCCTGGAGCGTCATATGAAACTCTCCGAACTTTCCGAAAAGATCGGCATCTCCATGACCAATCTTTCTCTGCTCAAGACGGGGAAGGGCCGTGCCATCCGCTTTTCCACACTCAATAAACTTTGCACGGTGCTGGAATGCGTTCCAGGCGATATCCTGGCGTATCAGCGCGATCCGGAAGGCACTCCGATGGAGGAAGATATCTACGCAGAGTAGCCTGCTCTAGTGGTAAAATAAAAAGCCGAAATAGACGCGCGGGCCGTGGGGAAGAAGCGATGACCTGCTCAGGGCGCAGAGGTAATCGACCTTGAGCGTCAGGTGCAGGGGACCGGCGATATGGAAGTCGCAGCCGATAAAGGGGTCTATGGCCATAAAGCCCTGCCGATGATAGCGGGTTCCATCGATGGTAGCCCAGGCGGAAGCGGCTTCTTCGAACATCAGCAGCGTCGTCATGGCGCCGCCGCCGAGGGTAAGTCCGACATAGGGGCGAAAGCGTCCCCAGGCGGCATAGCAATCCGCCAGCAGGCCACCCCAGCCATATTCCAGATAACTTCCGTTGCCCCGCTGGTTGAGTTTGGAAACATAGCCCTCGCCACCTACCCGGAAATGCTCTCCCAGGTGCAGGTGAATGACGCCGCCGATGCCCAGGGGTGCCCCCTTTGCCTCATAGCCGATGGCATCCAGATTCCCGCACAAAAACCCGCTGTGGACCATCATTCCACCGTCAAAGCCGCGCAGGACTTTCTTTTTCTGGGCCGATGCCGCCAGCGCGAGCAGCAGGCAGAATGTTATCAAAACAAGCCGTTTCATAGTTTCCCTTTCATTTCAATGCGACGGGCCTCATAGTATTCGTGTCGGGCAGGGTTCTCCGGGAACCAGCCGCGGAGTACCCGCTTCTCCTGCAGGAACATCTCGCCGATGCCCCAGAGACAGGAAAAGGCAAAGCCGCCGATGATGGTGGAGAGCGTATCGTTTTCCACGAACAGGGAAAGGGCTGAGAACCCGAGCCCCGCTACCAGCCAGATCCACCAGCTTTGCTTCCCCCAATAATACTCCATCTTGATGACGGCAGGGTGACAGATACCGATGCTCAGGAACACGGCTGCACCGACGATGATTCCGCTGAAGTTCATATCCCGCTACATTTTCGCAGGCAAAGATCGTAATAAGCAGCGGAAGATTTTAGGCCGATAAAGGCAGGAATTAGGATTATCCTTGCATCTTTTTCCGAAAGGCAGATGGCGTTATACCCGTTTCTTTCTTGAAAAGACGAGAAAAATAGGACTGATCTTCCACGCCGACGGAGGCGGCAATGTCTATGACGGGAAGGTCGGTGGAAGAAAGCAGCCGCTTGGCGCGCTGGATGCGGACGATATCGATCCAGGCTCCGACGCTGCGGCCGGTAGCCTGCTTCACCAGCCGGCTCAAATAATTTTCGCTGATGCCGGCTTCATCGGCGTAAAAAGCAATTGTCGCCGGCATCCGTCCGGCGTCAAATACCGACTCCAGGAAAGAACTGACCGCAGCGGGCAGTACAGCGGGCAGGTTGGGCTTGAGCCGCGATAAAAGCAGGTCCAGACCCTTCTCTACAAATGCGCTGTCTCCTTTCTCGAAGGAAGTGGCGAGCATATTGAAGAGTTCCGCCATAAAGGCGCCTTCATCGAACCAGAAGCCCTGATGCAGAGGTGCGGACAGGTAACGGAGCGGCTTGGAATCCGCAAGCATCGACGGCGCAAAACCGCCGGTATAACCCATGGCACTCCGATAATAGCGGATGGCGAAGGGATGCTGCTGGGGAATCAGAAGGATCTGCCCCGGCTGGCACAAAAAAGGCGTCCCGTCCACATTCACCAGCACTTCACCGGAAGTGACGTAGATGAAGCCGATAAGCGGCAATTGCGCTACCGGAGCCTCCGCGGGCTTGATCAAGCCCATCGTGTCCATCCTCCTGATGAAGAAAGGGCACGATGAAAAGTCCGCATCGGGACTCCAGTGGGGTTTAGGCTCCATAATTGGTATCAGTCACCCAGATTCTGCAGTAAAGCGGTATATTTCACCCGGATGTCGCCCAGGATGGACCGCCAGTCCTTCAAAGTTCCGTCCAGATTGTCCGAGACAGCCTTGAAACAGTAGAAGGGGAGACCGTGCATCGTGCAGAACCTGGCGACGGCGTAGGCTTCCATATCGAACAAGTCATACTGCGAGGACAGCGCCTTGACCTGCTCCGGATTGAAAGTCTGCGTACTCATGAAATAATCTCCGGAAAAGATCGAGCAGCCTTCGCGCTGCAACTCGATTTTATCGTAGACGAGGTCGCAGCCGCCATTGACAAAGCAGCGGCAGTTCAGCATTTCGCCGATGGGGAAGTGCGCGGAGCCGGCGCTGCCGATGTTCAGGACCACGGGATGTCCTTCTTGCCCGCGCTGCTCATACCACTCGACCAATGCACTGAACATCCGCATTTTGCCCATTCCGGTGTACACGACGGGGAAAGGGACCTCGGACTGGGAGATCTCGTCTTTGTCCGCCACGAACAGGACAATCTCCCGTCCCTTGAGTTCGTTAAGTATCTTCTCGTCAATCATAGCATTTTGTCTTTATCTCTTCCATCCCAGTTTCCGGTGACGATACCGTCCTGCAAAACGACCGGCCAGAAGTTGCCGCTGCTGTTGTGGGCGCGGGACCTCAGTTTCTCCGGCAGCACGATACTCCTGCTCTTATAGCCGATGAGGTATTCGTCGTAAGCGGGAAGGTAATGTACGCAGCCGCTGCGCCATCCGCGCGTCCTGCCGTCCTGATGCACGAAGAAATCGTACCCCTTCCAGCGCTCTTCCGTAAGTTCCTTTTCGATGGCGGCCATCCCTTTCCGGCAGTCGTTCAGCCCCAGTCCGCTCCACCAGGAAAAATCCTCCAGGGTCGCGGGGCCGTGGCTGCGGAAGTATTTTCGCGCCAGCAGCGCAAGGGCTTCCTCCCGGGGCAGGGGACGTGCGTCCGGTACTTTGTCCGCCACCAGGGCGCAGGTCCGCTTGAGGGGCGTCAGATCGCCGCTGCAAAGCAGTCCGGCATATTCCGCCAGGCGGATGTGATAGGAAAGCCGCTGGTCGTCCATCTCCATGCCGATATCGCCCAGTGCCGTCGCAAAGTCGCTTTTCAGCACGCTGCGCCGCTTCGAAAGTACATCGGCAAAAACCTGCTGCACGGCCGCCTGCTCTGCCTCCGGGATGCTGACACCGTTGGTCTTCATCCAGCTGCGCAGGCCGCGCAGTGCCGGCTCGCGGCAGAGTTCCAGCATCCAGATCAGATCTTCTCCCGCCACCAGTTGCCAGGTAGTGCGGAAAAGGTGCGTGCGCACGATCCGCCCCTCGTTGAACTCCTTTTCAAAGGCTTTTTGGGAGGGCTTCCGGCAGCGCATCATCACCGCCAGCCGCATCATCGCGTAATCCTGTGCCTGTACTGCCCCCATCCATTCCACCACATCGTGCGGTGAATTGAACTGCGGGCAGATCAACTGCTGGTTCAATAGTCTGGCGGATACAGGATTCATCCTATCAATACACCAGCCGGAGGTCGTCCAGCCACATACGGCTTTCGGAAGAACCGGTAAAGTAATCGCCCAGACGGCTGGAAGCCGCGGAAATGACGATATGGGTGGGCAGCCGGAAATTGTCGCGGTAGGCGAGCGGGAATTCCACCTCTACCCAGCCGACCGTGGAGCGGTCCATGACGTGGGAGCCGTACGCGATGACGGCCGGGGAATCCGGATTGAAGAAGGTGCTCTTGTCTGAAGTATTCACGCAGACGGGACTCTCGGGGAGACCGCCGTAGGTGCGGTAATCCCAGTCACCCAGCGCCACGAAGATCTGTCCGTTGTCCGGGCTTCCGGCGTGGATGCTGTCGCCTTCGGGGGCACCGCCGAAGCAATCTACGATGCCGCAGTTATACTTGACCCAGACGCGTACGGCACGCGGCCGGTCGGTGAACGGACGGCCGAAGTTGACCGTCGCCCCGGTCGTGCCCTGCAACTGGCCGAAACTGCCGCAGAAAATATTGCCCGCAGCGAATTTCACGATGACATAGCGCGACACGAGTTTGGCGCTCGCCTGACCTTCCATGAAATCTTCGGTATCCGGAATGCTGATGGCGTTCGCGGCACCGGCCATCGTTGAACCGATATTACCGCTGTCCCACCATTTCGAGGCGCCTGCGCCGTACCAGGAGAAATAGTTCTGCGATTCCGCGTGCGAGAATTCCTCGAAGCCTGCATTGGGCAGCTGGGTCTCGGCACCTGTCGTAAACTCCTGGATGCCGGTTTCTTCCTCATCGCTGTAGGCGAGACATTCATAGCGGCTTAGCGGCTCCAGGCCTTCGATACAGGCGATAAAGCTGCCTCCGGCGGTCTCGATGTTCTCCGCTTCGATCCATTCCTCCGCTCCGACGGCGCGGTAGCGGAAGCCGTTGTTGCGCTCTGCGGGCGCATCCGCGCGGAGATAGCAGTTGCGGGCCCGCGGGCTGACGGCGCTCAGTTCCACCGACATATCGGACTGCTCCGCGTAGATGGTCCATTCTTCACGTATATCGCGCCAACTGACCACCACCTGGATGGCGTCGGTGAAATCCAGCACGGTCGAAGGAGCCAGCGAATGGATCGATATCTCCCGGGGACCCAGTTTGAGCGATTTCACCATGACGTGGTTCATCGGCGTCGATTTGGAAACTTTCAGGAAAATCCGGTGCGTCGCCGGGTCGATCACCGTCTCGCCGATCTGTCCCTGTACCGAAAACCAGCGTTCGATGCTCTGCGTGGCGCAGATCTTCCAGGAATAATCCTGATAGGTACTCAGCGTGAAGGACAGGGGAGTGCGCAGGTCAAAGGTCCCTTTCAAGTCTATCGAAGAGCGCGTATTGGGATAATTGAACGCAACCGAGCGAATCGTAACCGCAGACAGGTCGCAGATTTCGTCCATATCCAGCGTCACCGTGCGTGTATCTTCGTTGACGGAGACGCCCAAGGCGCCCTCCGCTTCCACGGCGGTAATCGCCGCCCGCTGGTACGGCAGGGGAATGTCGTTTTTGATGCAACCGGTGGGCGGAAGCATCAAAAGCATTGCGATAATGCAGGCGAAAAGTGTGTGCCCGGCTTTGATTATGGAAAAATTTTCTGTGTCAGGTTGAAGACCGTCGGCACCCACGCGACGTAAGTGGGAGGGGCCCATCGCTTGCGATGGGAGGGATAGCCCCGAAGGGGCGTAGTCTGAAACCTGATTCAGAAAATTTTCAATCATAGTCGGACTACAAATAATAGGTCAATCCAAAGTTAATGTCGGTCAGCGACGGCTTGATGTTCGCCATGAAGGTATCACTCTTGCCGCTCAGGACGCCATTTTCGTAATTCCGGGCAAAATTATAACCGATTTTCGCCAGTCCCAGTTCGAAATTCAGCGACAGGCGGTTCATTACGAATACTTCGAAGCCCGGGCTGAACACCAGCGCGATGCTGCGAAGGTCGTTATTGTTCGGAGCCGCGGCGACGCGTGCGTTCGAGTAGGTAAAGGCAACATCGGCATAGATGGCGCAGATGCCCCTTCGGTCGATGCCGAAGTAACTGCGGTGGAAAAGCGCTCCGCCGAAGCGGTTCAGTACGCCGCCGACATCGCTGATGTTCAGGTCCAGTCCTTCCATCGGCAGATTGACGGATGCATTCTGCACCTGCAGTTCGGCCCAGGTATAGGAAAAGCGGATGCCCAGCATCTGATTGCGGTGATAGCACCAGGAAAAGGAAGGGGCGATGCGCATGAAACTGACTTTCCCGCTGATTCCGGTCAGCAACTGGAATGCCTGGCTATCCGAGGAGTTCATATTGAAATATACCCCCTGGACGCCGAGTCCCAGGCTGTTTTTCTGCATGAACGGCTTGCGCGTGGCGGTACTGTCCGCATTGGCGGCACGAAGTACCGTGAAGGTCAGCAGCAAAAGGCTGAGGGTAAGGATCTTTTTCATCGCCGGCCGTTATTGATGTAATACGAAAGTCCTACGGAAAGCGAGAGGAAGTCCACCATGAAATTCGCGGCCATTCCACTGCTTCCGCCACCCTGGACCTGATTGTGCACCTGGTCGGAGCGGGTGTAACCGAATTCCAGCAGTCCTACGCGCAAATCCATGGCCAGGTGCTTCGTGATGAAGGCCATCACACCGGTATTGACGCCGATGGTGGCGCTGAAGCCGGTATCGAAACTGCCGCGCACATCTTCGCTGCGGGCATCCTGCACCTTCGTCTGGCTGCCGCCGACGGCCACTTCCGCATCGGCGAACGCAGAGAAGCGTCCGTTGCGCGTAAGGGGACGGTAGTAGCGGAAAAACGCGGCCCCAAGGTATTTCTGCCGAAGGTAGGTATAGTTCTTGACATCCATCGTGATGTCGCCGAATCCGGCTGAAGCGCTGTCCAGCCCGAGATAACCGCGCGAATACTTGCCGCGGATGCCGATACCCATGTTGTCCGCGAACATCCAGCAGACCTGCGGGCTGACATTGATGGCGTGGGACTTGGAGGTAATGCCCGTCACCACCATGAACTTGTAATTGTCCTGTGCGGACGAACTTACGCCCAGGCTGCCGCCGAACATCCAACTGCCCTTCGGGGCGATGACCGCCAGGGGTTTGCTCTCGTCATAGCCGCGGTCGTACACGGGCCTTTGTGCCCAGGCCGTACCGCCTGCTAAGAAAAGAAGCAAATACAGTAAGGAAAGGCAGGGCCTATTCATACAGGAATTCAACTTTGTCCATCCAGAGCTTCGCACTGTCGCAACCCGTAAAGTAGTCGCCGAACATCGAAGAAGCGCAGGAAATGATGATATACTGCGGTTTCGTGATCACGTCCTTCCAGTCGATGGGAATCGTGTACTGCTTCCAGACATTGTGCGAATTGTTCGCGTTTCCGGTCAGCACCAGTTCACCGTAGGCAAGCGTGGCAGGATCTGTATTGTAGTTTACGAAGGTGGACGTATTGGTCGTATTGACCTGGACGGGGGAGTCCTTGGTTCCGCCGTAGTTCTTCGGCGTCCATACACCGAGCGCAATCTGCACGCGGGCACGGTCATAGTCGTCCTTCGTCACGGTTTCTCCGGCAGGCTGGGAACCTATGCGGTTGATCTTTCCGGTGGAATATTTCAACCAGAGGCGGAGCGCCGTCGGACGGGCGGTGAATGGACGTCCGAAGTTGACGATACCGCCGGTGGTGCCGACAAGGCCGCCGAAGGAACCCGTAAAGAGGTTACCTGCAGCAAACTTCACCACGGCCCAGGTGGACTGGAGGCGGGCGGACTGCTTGCCGTCGATCTTCTCGGAGGTATCTACGACGGTAATCACGTAACCCATGTCCGCAGAACCGCTTACGCCCGTAGCACCGTTACCGGAACCCCACCAGGGATTGCGGCAGTTCGGATCGCTGGCGCTGGCGTTATAGAACTCCGAGTAGGCCCCGCTGGCGGAGGTCGATGTCTCTTCGAAACTGCCGTTGGGCACGGCCGGAGCGTCTTCGGTGGTGAACTCCATCGGGTCGCCCTGCACCGCGCCGCCGGCTACCAGACGGTAACTGTAGGTGGTGGAAGGGGTGAGTCCTGTGATGACGGCATCGTAGGTGCCTTCGGATACCCGGTTGGCCGCTTTGCTCTGCCAGTTGGTCCCGTCGGTACTGTACTCGAAGAAGATGGTGGAAGGATCGTCGAACTCACCTTCGTCCACATCCGCGTGCACGGTGGCGTGTCCCGCCCAGATTTCATAGTCGGCGGAAGCGACAAGTCCGGTGGAGACCGGTTCGAAGATGATGATGTCGTCGATGGGCTTGAGTTCCGTATCCACGTAGATATTGAAGTCCACGTCGCCCTCGCGGACGGTGTACTTGATGGTCAGTTCGTAGGCTTTGCCGGGCTCAATGCCGGAGATGACGCCTTCCTTGACCACGGGAACGCCGGTCTTGGCCTTCTCGCCCTCGAAGCGCCAGGAGAAGGACGGTTCGTCCAGGTCGCTGACGAGGAAGAATCCGGGCGTCCCGGCATTCTCCGCGTTATAGACGAGGCTGTTCTGGGCATCGGTGCCGATGGTCAGGGTATAGCCCGCCTTGAGGTTGGCGGGAACGTTATTCTTGAAGACGACCTTCGTCACGGCGCTGCTGACGCCCGCTTCCACGACAACATGCGTGTCAGAGCCGCCGTTGATATCGAAACTCTCCGAGCCCTTGTAACTGATCTGCTCGAAGTTGGCCCTGCGGGGATTCTCCTTGGCCGCTTCGCCAGCAACGACATCTACACGGTAGCTGTTCGCGGGAAGATAGATTTTCTCAGGCATTTCGCCATAGCGGTATTCTTTGACCATACCGGAGAAATCGGCATAATAAATCCGCACCATGGCCGATGAAAGCAACTGAGTCTCATTCATCGCCGCTTTCGAACTGCCTTCGAGGTTCACGCCGACGTACAGAAAGCCCGGCTCCGTTTCCACGGTCTTGCAGGACGCCGCCAGCGCCGCTGCAAAGAGGATGATAGCAAACTTTTTCATTATTGTACAATCATTGTGACAGCTACCTCGTTGCGGCAGTTGTTGTTATCCGTAACTTTCATGGTAAAGGTATGGGAACCGGCAAAACCGAGGATGGGTGCCTGTGCGGCACTCAGGTCCAGGTGCACTTCCGTTGCGCCCAGCAGGTCCGACCCGTGCGGGAAGGGGACCACCTGGAAGATGACTTCGGATTCCGCGGAGGGATTAACGAGGTCCAGTTCCGGGCCGCCCGCCGCCTGGACGGCGCCGAGGAAGGCGGAGTTGGTGGACTCGATGACGACACCGAGTTTCTTGATGCCGCCCGGCGCCATAATGATCAGGCGCAGGTCCATAGCGCCCTGCTCCAGCGTGGGAACGACAATGTTGGAGAGGTCGTCGAACATCGTGCAGTCCGGCTCGAAGATCAGGCGGATGTCGCCGTCGCCCTTGGGGGCTTCGGGATCTTCGCCGATGATGTCGAGCTGGGGTGCAGCGATATAGGCCAGCAGGTCGGCGTCTTCGACATAACCGTTGACGGTGATGTCGATGGTCGCGTCACCTTCGGCGTTGACTTTCTTGATGAAGCGGATCTGTCGCAGCTCGCCGGCCTTGATGCCGCTGATGACCTTGGTCATCTTCTGCGTACTGCCGTTCACCTTCCCACTGAAGGTGACCACCATCGTGGTCGCTCCGCTTTCCAGGGAGAAATAGCCGATGCGCTCTTCGCGGATGATGTTGCCGCCGTTGTACAGGAGGTTGTAGGCCAGGGGATAGCCGCTCGTGACTTCGACCGAGGCCTTGCCGTCACCGGTCATGATTTCCTTGAGCGCGTCGTCATAATCGACGGTCGCGGCGCACTGGAGGATCTTACAGGTGATGTCGCCCAGTTCCGTCTTTTCGCCTGCGACGATGCTGAAATCCGTCGTGGCGCCATAGACCGGTGCATCGAAGGCGCAAATCTGCAGGGTGCCGGACAACACCTCAAGGCTGTAATTGCCTGCGGACAGTTCGATGCCGTATCCGCTCTGCTTTACTTCGGCATAGGTGACGCTGCGCACGAGTTCGGCATCCGCGTCATAGACATTGATAATATAGTCGCCGGAGGCTTCGGTCGTGCTCTTGGAGACGACCTCGACATCCAGACCGCTGTGAATCGTGAAATTCGCGAAGGAAAGGATTCCGGTGGTTATTTCTTCGTGACGCCGGAAATCTTCGTTGCAGGAAACGGCGCATACGAGTGCCGCAGCTGCCAAAATAAGTCGTAAGCTTTTCATCAGTTCAGTTCCTCCTCTATGCTGATGGTTTGTGTCTCGTCGTTAAACTGGATCTCGAAGGAAGTGCCTTCCACGTTGCTCACCTCGATCTTGACCGTGTAGAGCGTAGCGCTCTCCAGGCCCGTGAACTCCTTGCTGAAGAGCACGTTCTTGCCGCCGGTCGTGGTAAAGTTCCCCTCGAGGGTGAATTTGAAGGCGTCGATGAACAGCCCGCTGTTGACCGTAAGGGGGAATTTGTTGCCCAGACCCGTCGTGACGTTGAAACTGCTCGAGGAGAACACCTGCTTGAAATAGTCGCCGGTCGTTACCTTGATGATGCAGTTGGAAAGCTTGGGCTCCACATTGACATTGACGCTCTCATAGGCGATGACCACGAACTCCTTGAGCCCTTCGAAGCAGGGCTTGGCAGGGCCTTCCTCCTCGGAATTGCCGTAAACGGCCTTGATCTCATATTCTCCGGCGGAGAATTTGGCGCTGGGGTCCCAGTCGGAGAATTTCCCGCTCCAGGCTACGGCGCCCGCATAATTGGTTAGTGTGAGGTCAAAGTCCGCCGCAGCGGGAAGGGAAGTGTAGTCGGCTACATTGCCCTTCGATACCTCCGCGACGATGTCCTGCGGTTGAAGGTTCAGCGTGATGCTGCCTTCCCCCTCCGGGATGCGGTTGCATCCGGCGAGCCACAGAAGGGTGAGTGCGAAAAGTGTTTTTTTCATTTTTCTATGGTTACTTTAATATTGTCAAGGTATAGCCAGCAGGTGGTGTTGGTCGTACCGGCCTGATCTTCCGCTTCCGTGCGCCAGGAAATACGGATCAGCGTACCTGCCGGAACGTTGGGAATCGTGTAATCCGTTTCATTGGGCGTATTGGTCCAGGAACCCGTGTATTCCTTGGTGTAGAAGGAGTTTTCGGAGGTATAGGTACCGTCCGTATCTCCACTCTTGTAGCCCTTGGAGTTCGTGACATAGCCCACGTAGCAGGTCTGTCCCACGTTACCGTCGGTGATAATCGCGATTCCTCCGTATTTATTGTTGGAACCGTAACTGAAGGCTACGTTCAATTTACAGGTCTTCTTGAGGGTACCGGTCAGCGGTGCGGAATCCACGCGGGCGGGGTAGCGGGCAGAAGTTTCACGACGGCAGGCGATGCGGATGCACTTTCCTGCCGATGCGCCGATACGTCCTCCGGTCCAGCCGCTGAGGAAACTGTAGGCATCCTTGCTGCCGGAATTGAAGGTGGAACTGTAATTGTCGTTGGAGGAGAAAGTGCCTACCGAGGCGAAATTCTCGTCAAGCAGCGGCGGAACGTTCAGATTGAGCGTAGCCGAATATTTGCCATTGAGGTTGGGAACGCTGATGCTCTGGGAAGTCTGGACGTGCTCGGAGTCGAAGGTAATGCTGATGCTCTTGCCGCTGAGGGTACGGAAGGCGCTTTCCTCTTCGTATTCCAGTTCCAGTACCGAGCCTACAGGAATGTCCTGTCCGGTGTACCAGGTATAAACATTCCCCAGGTTGTCTCCCCATTTGCAGCCGGAGGGAGCTGTAAGCGTGACGCTCTCCAGATCTTCTCCCAGCGGGTTGGAGGCCAGGTTGACATAGACCTTGCAACGGTTCACCAGGGCGTCCGGATTCATCCGTACCGCGGTGGTATGTCCGGCGGCCATATTGCGGCCGCTCAATGGAATATTCGTCAGCGTGGCAATTTTGGTCTCCGTATAGATTTTACCGCTGATTTCGTCCAGGGTGCTCCATTTGCGCGGGAAGATCGTGGCCATGGCATAATGGCGCTCTGTGGCACCGGTCTTCGCAAGTGGAGTGGCGAGATCCATCGTCAGGTAATAACTGCCGTCTTCCAGGGTTCCGGCTTCGCCCGGTTCCGTGATGTTCTTTTCATAGGTCCCGGTGACCGTCTGGGGGAAGAACAGTTTAATGCGCTGTACGGCTTCTCCGCCGAGCAGATTGCTCGGATCGCTCAACCAGAATTTCAGCAGATGGAGTTGCTGCTCAAGGCGCAGTTGCACGGTTTCGCCTTCCAGGGTTTCTTCGACGCTGCGCAAGGGGGCCCCGTCCGTGGGGGCGGAAATCATGATGCCCTGGCCGCTGCCGTCCTGGTTCTGCGGGATGGCGAATTGGATGTGGGGCCAGGCGCTGCCGGCAAGCGGCAGGGGAGAGGCGGCGTAATAGGTGTAGGAGGGTGCGCTCATCGGGGCGCCCAGTTCAGCCGTGAAGAAGGCGCGGGCTCCGCTGACACCGTAGATTTTGAAGGGTTCCGCATCCAGTTCCAGGCTGCCGCCGCCTTCGGCCCAGAGGGCCAGCAGGTCGTCGTCGGCCCAATAGACGCTTTTCCCGTCGCTGCCGATGATGGTTTTGCTTTCCGCTATAGAAATATCATCCCCCGCGCCGGTGGCACAGAGGATGACATTGTGTTTTTGGTTGGTTGTATTGTTGTTTCCGCCGTCAATCGTTGCCGGCTCTGTCCGGTTGCAGGACAGGGCCAGGAGGGCGATGCTCAATATGAAGGCGTTGTGTTTCAAACTCTTTTATCTATATTCCAGCTTAATGTAATTCACTTTTGCGTACGGTCCTGCAGCTGTATAGGTGCTCTCCATAAATACTTTACAATTTGAAGAAGTGAAGGTCCCGTTACCACTGAGATTTGTGAATGAAACTTCCTTTTCATACTCGCTGCTGGAACTTTCTCTGGATATGGCTGTACCATCTGCCAGTTTGACATTAAATGTGGTTCGGGTTTTAGCATTCAACCAAGACGAAGAATTACCTAATGTCGCATATGACTTCAAGCATCCGCTCACGTATACCTTGACAGTGATGTTTGAAGGGATATTAAATTTAGTCTTAGAAGTGACATTTGCTTTACCGGAACCGGAAACGCCTCCAAGTTTAACATAACTGGTCCCAAGGTCAACATTCCATGAAGCCTTATCCCAAGTATCTTCTGTGAAGGTCGTGGTCTCCCAAGGCAGGCCGGTAATATGCAAATCGCGGCTGGCATTTTGGGAAACGCCGTCAAAGGTGCAGCTGGCGCTGAGAGTGTGCTTTGCCCAGCTCTGGCCGGATTTATTAGCGATGGAGGCGGAGTTGCCGGAAACGGAGACTGCAGTACCGCCGTCATAACTGTAAGTATAGGACTTGCTATACTTGCTGTCGTTCATCAGGTCAGCGGAGATGGTGACGCTGGTCCCGAGTCCATAGATGCTGCTTCCGTCAAGACCGTTAGCCGTGGAAACATTCTTGGAATAGCCGTCGGCACCAACGCCATAATTATAAGAGGTGTAGCCGCTGACGCTTACAGAAAAGTTCGGGTTGACATTGTGGTTGACGGCGACGTGGGCAAGCGTCTTGCTGCGGCCGTCCAGCGTGGTGTAGGTCGCTGTCAGCGTATAGCTTCCTTTGGGAAGGTAGGTGTAGCCGTTCGCAATCGAACCGGTCCCGCTGTTGGATGAATAGTTGCGCACTACGACATTGTCACTGTTCTTAAGGGTAGCCGACCAGGAAGAAATCATCGCCGCAAGTTCGCTCGCTACCGGAATATTCAGCGTGGCGGTGGAGCCGGTCAGGACATTGTTGGAATAAGTGTGATTAAAGGTGACCGTCGGGGTGACATCGAGTTTGAGACCCAGGGTGCCGAGGTAATATACCTTGCCGGGTGCAGCATCAATGGTCTTGGTGGTACTGGCGCTGTAGGTCTGATTTCCGGCGGTTGTCACCGTCAGCGTGAAGCCGTTTTCATAGGTCTTCGGAGCAACGGCGATGAAGTAGCGCTCGCCGGCCGCGATCGGGCCGTTCAAAGTGATGCTGCTGGCGCCGGAAACGGCGGTCATCGCTCCGGTGGAAGCGTTGAAGCTGATCGTTCCCGCAATGGCGCAGCCGCTGTTCGGCGTAAGGGTAATGCTTTGCGCGCCATCGACGTAGGAAGGCATATCGAAGGCAATCAGCGGGCAGAGGTTCTGGAAACTCAGACCGCTGGCGACGCTTTGGCCGGGCGTGCGGGTGCCGGAGGCCAGGCTGATGGCGGTCTTGTCGGCGAAACTGCCGGCGACGGCCGTCTGGCTGGTGCTGAGCGTGGTGGTGATGACGCCGTCGCTCATGCTCGCGCCGCTGTTGTAGGGATAAAGCAGCCAGTAGGCGGTGGAACCTTCATCCATTTCGCCCGTGAGGTCGATTTTAGTCTTATCGCTGTGCACGGTACCGCTAAAGAGGTGACCCGCGCAGGATCCGCTGTTGTCAAAGAGAACGGCGTTGTCGCCCGCTGTCCAGTTGACGACTGATCCGTCGATGTTGGCCAGGACGGTCTTGGAACCGCTTGCCTTGTCGGCGTCATTCATGACGGGACCGCTGGCGTTCGCTATCGTGAATTGAACGAGATTTTCGTTATGTTTGGGGCTCTCCGGAAGTTCCCGGGTGCAAGATGCGGCAAGAACAAGGACAGCCGCGGTGAATACAATCTTTTTCATAGGGCTAATACAGTTCTTCCCAATCATCTTCATAATCATAATCGTATCCCAGGGCTTGTGAACCATTCTGGTTCCATGCACTGGCACAGATGACCTGCACTTGGTGCAGGTCGTGCAGTTCGCAGTCCGGTGAAATATAAGGCGTTGCCATTTTCATAATATAAAGGGCTTCTATTTCCAACTTTTGACGGCGCGAAGATACACCTATTATACTATAATACAACAGAGAGCGACGCGTTGTGATACACGCGTCGCCCTATTGTTTCATATCTGGCTTGTCTATTTAAAATAAAGGCGGGGCAGTAAGCCGGTTTCTGTTTTTAAATCCGTCATTTATCTTCGCAACCTACCCCCCGGCATCGGGCGGGCCGCCCTCATCTGCCGGTATATTTGGTCTTGCAGGATCCGGCGCCGTACCCCGACGCCATCGCTGACGACGGTCGTGAGCTCTTGCCTCACGTTTTCACCCTTGCCGCAGGAGGAGACCTCCTACCGGCGGTTTTTTTCTGTTACGGCCTTCCCAAGGTTACCCCTGCCTGCGCTTTCCGCAGCGGACCGCCCTTTCCTGTCCGGACTTTCCTCAGCCTTTCGGCCGCGACGGATCGTCCCGCCCTTATTTGCCGCAAAGTTAGTCTTTTTTGCGGTATATTCACCATATTCGCAGCCCACGTTCGAGGCGATGATGCTGTCCATCAGTTTGCCGAAGCGGTACAGTTGCACTTTTCCGCTGCCCAGGCCCCCGTTCCAGAGTCGGCGGTGCCGCCTCGCCCCGTCGGGGGATTCGTAGTTGAGCAGCAGCATCGTGTTCTTGCGGCAACTGATGTCCGTCACCATACGATGGAAGAGCGTTCGCTGATCCACGTGCCAGATGATATGGGTCTTGGTCTCCTTGCAGACGAACTTCGTGCGGCAGAAGGTCCAGAACTTGGAGAAATTGAATTCGTAGCAGCGCCCCTCGTACCAGAAGGCCGACAGCAGTTTCCGCTTCAGGGCAAAGGGACCGATTTTCGGACAGCCGCCTCCGATATCGAAAACGCTGTCCCGCAGCCGCCTGCCGCTCTTTTCGCTGCGCAGGTTGCAGGAGGAGAGCCAGACCCAGGGGCTGGTGAAATCGCTGCCCCAGTTCTTGTCCGCATAGCCGTTGCAGTTCTTGGGAGAGACGACGTAGCGGCGCCCGTTCCAGAGGACTTCACCGCGGTATTCGGTCTTCATCCCCTCCGCGTGCCAGAACATCTGGAAGGCTTTGATGCGGCGCAGCAACCTCGACGCGCCATAACCCACGTTGAAGGCTACTTTCTTGTCAATCAGCAGGCTCCAGCTCATTTCTCCGCCCTTACACATCCACTCGGGATGCCGGGACGCCTCTTCGTCCGAGACGCGGACAATCCCGCGGGTGGCGTTTTCCGTGAGGAAGCAGTCGCCGGCCTGGATGGAGAAGGGGGCGTCCCAATCGACGTGGATGCGCTTCCAGCCGTAGAATTTATGGACTTGAGCCGCATCGCTACCCCAGGTGCCGACCTTGACCATCAGGTAGGAGGGCTTCAACTTTTCCCGCTTCACGGAGGGGTGCTGGCCGAGCACGGGCTTCTCTCCGCCGCGCGCCGGATTGCAGAGGTAGAATTCGATGAAAAAGGATTTCTCTTCTCCGGTCTGCGGGTCGTGCCCGGTGAAGGAATGCCACCACCAGTCGTATCCGCAACGGGCGAACGAGCCGTCCAATTGTGGGGTATCCCTTGTTATATCGTGTCTGTTGAACATTTTCAAGCCAGGATTTGTCCGCTGAGGTCATATTCGTCTGCAGCGGTGATGCGCACGTCGAGGAAGGAGCCGATCAGCGTCGCAGGGTCAGCAGCGAGTCCTTCCGTTCCGACCAGGATTTCGCCGTCCACTTCCGGGCTCTCGAATTCGCTGCGGCAGACCAGCAGCCCGTCGGAATAGCCGTCCACCAGCACGCGGGCGGTCGTGCCGATGCGCGCTTCATTGATTTCCCGCGAAATGCTCCGCTGCAGGCTCATCAGCGCATCCAGCCGCCGTTGCTTTTCTTCCGGAGCGATGCTGTCGGGAAGGTGCGAGGCGCCCCAGGTGCCTTCTTCTTCGGAATAGGCAAAGGCGCCGAGCCGTTCGAAGCGGGCTTCCCGCAGGAAATCCAGCAGTTCTTCGAATTCGGCTTCACCTTCGCCGGGATGGCCGACGATCATCGTGGTCCGCAGCGCTACGCCGGGGACTTCGCGCCGCAGCCGCTGTACCAGTTCCCGCGTCCAGTTGCCGCTGACGTGGCGGTGCATCGCCCGGAGCACTTTGTCGGAAATATGCTGCAAGGGGATGTCGAGGTAGCGGCAGACCTTCGGATTGGTGGCCATTCGCTCGAGCACATCGACGGGAAAACCGTCCGGATGGGAGTAGTGGATGCGCAGGCGTTCGATGCCCTCCACTTCGGACAGGGCATCCAGCAGGCGTCCCAGTTCCCGCTTTCCGTACAGGTCGAGCCCGTACCAGGTGCTGTCCTGAGCGATCAGCAGCAGTTCCTTGACGCCTCCGGCGGCCAGGCCGGTGGCTTCTTCGACAAGCGTTTCCACGGGCACGGAACGGTGCCGTCCGCGTATCGAGGGAATGGCGCAGTAGGAGCATCGGCGGTTGCAGCCTTCGGAAATTTTCAGATAAGCGTAGGGGGAGGGCAGCATGCGCCGCGCCGTAGAGGCGTCCGCATCGCCGCTGACCCCCAGATAGCGCAACACGGGATTGAGTTTGCGTGCGCCGAACCAGGCATCCACCTCCGGGATGAGGGCGGGCAGTTCGGCGGCATAGCGCTGGGAAAGGCAGCCGAAGATGGCGATTTTGCCGATGAGCCCGCGCTGTTTGCGCTCGACGTTCGCGAGGATGCAGTCGATGGATTCCTGCTTCGCATCGCCGATGAAGCCGCAGGTGTTGATCAGCAGCACATCGACGGCTTCGCTGCCGTCCTCCCGGCTGAATTCGAAGTCCGAATCCGGCAGGCAGGAAAGCAGGTGCTCCGTATCGACGTCGTTCTTGGAGCAGCCGAGCGTGATGACCCTAATTCTCCTTTTGCTGTTCATCCTCGAAGTCGAGGGAGGCGTATTGTACGAGTTCGTTGTACCAGTCTACCACCTTGCGCATGTGCGAGACATAGAAGCGGTCCCCGTCGTAATTCGGAATGGCGGCGGCGAACAGGGCCTTGAGGCTGGCGTCGTCGGACTTGGAGCCGGGGGCTGCCGCATCGCCCAGATGGGCTTTCAGGGCAAGGAAGACGTCTTTCAGGGGCATTTCGCCCTCAGCGGTATAGATGGAGATGTCCGCGAGCGTGGAGATGCGGCTGCGGGCATCCACGACCGTACGTTTGCCTTCTGCGAGGGTTTCAGCGATGGCGCCGCCGCGTGCCTGGGCAATATAGCGGTACAGCCCGTGATGTCCGGAAACGGACAGGATTTTTGCGAGATCGGTTTTCATAAGTTTTGTAGATATTCGTCAATTCTGGCGTGCAGCGCTTCAAGGCTGTCGCCGTTTTCAATGATATAATTGGCCTTGATTTTATGCGGAGACTGGGCCGAAAGCCGTACCGCGGTCTTGGGATTGCGCTTGAGCCGCTGCGAGAGCGGTGCGCGGACCAGCAGCACCTCGTCGTAGAGGCAGTGCAATTGCGGTTTTTCGGCGGCGATCGCTGATTCGAGAAAGACCGTGTCTGCCTCCTGCTCATCGCGCCAGGTCTCGAAATCGCGGATGACCTCGGGATAGACGACGGCTTCCACCGCGGCGCGTTTGGCGCTGTCGGTAAAGATGACGCCGATTTGGGCAAAGGGAGCGCCGATGGCCTCTTCTACCTTTTTAATCAGCCCCGGAACGGTGCTGTACAGGGCTTTTGCGCGGGAATCGCTGTCATAGACCGGCCAGCCCTTTGCGGTGAGGTAGCGGCATACTTCGCTCTTTCCGCTGGCAATGCCCCCTGTCACCAATACCGTCTTCTTCATCACTGCTTCTCCGTAATTTCAATGCATTCGCAGACCTCCGGTACGATGCGGACGTCGATGACGCTGGCCGGCAGGGTATCGCAGTGCAGGATGCAGGCGCCGCCCCGCGAAGCGAGGAATTCGGCATAATCGACATAGACGACGGCCTGGTCGACGGGGTTCGAGGAAAGGGGGAAGATGCACTTGAGCTGCAACTGCACCTCCGTAGGCCGCAGATAGAGCCGGACGCCGGGCGGAACGCCGCGGATCTGTACGGGAACGCTGCCCTCCAACTCCACGAAGCGCGTGAGTTCGATGCCATAGGCGACGTGGTCGGCGGAAAGGCGGATTCCGGAGGGCTTTTCCAGTTTCACCGTTCCGTGCACGGATTTGCGCAGGTCGCTGTGCGAGATGGTCCGGGTATAGATGGCATCGATGTCGTCCACGCGCCACCGGTCCCCGAAAATCAGCACCGAATCCGGTTCGAGCGTGATATCGCCGCGAAGGATGTACTGCGGACGGAAGGACAGGGAACGCGCGGCGCGCACCGGCACTTTCCGGCTGTATTCGGGTTTGAAGCGGAAGAGCAGTTCCCGGGCGTTGAAATTTTCCACCACAGTGGCGTCCCCGAAGATGTAAGGGGCGTATTTCTGCAGGTCGGCCGCCGCGATGGCATACAGGTCACCTTCCCGGTGCACCAGGTCTTCCGCCTGGAAAAACACCGTGACACTGCGTCGGCGGGCCATCCAGATGAGATTGAAGCCCGAAGCGCGTACCCGCGCGGTGACCTCGACCTCGGAATCGCTCCGCTGGGCCCTTCCTTCCAGGTTGCTCTCGGCCACAACGCCCACACTCACCAAATCCGTATAGGTGAGGGAAAGGTTGTGCGCCAGCCAGATGCCCAGTGAGAGCAGGAGGCAGAGCAAAAAAGGACCCCAGGATTTCACTGTTTACTTGTTGGAAGCGGGGGCGTCGGGTGCGGCGGAAATGAAGTTCTTGTCCACGCGGAGTTTCACTTCACCGTCCACCTTGATGAGGACCGTACGGTCAGAGATTTCCGATACTTCTCCGAGGATACCGCCGGCGGTAATCACCTTGGAGCCTTTCTTGAGTTCGTTGCGGAATTTCTCCAGTTCCTTCTGCTGCTTGCGCTGCGGACGGATCATGAAAAGCCACATAACGGCGAAGATCAGGATGATCATCAGCCAGAAAGAAAGTCCGCCGCCCTGGGGCTGTGCCGCAGGGGCTGCCTGGAGAACAAGAGTAAGGATGTTCATACGTTTATTATTTTAACAGTTTGTCCAATAGTCCGTTGACGAAGCCGCTGCTCTCCGGGGTACTGTAGTACTTGGAGATTTCGACATATTCGTTGATGATGATGTTTTTCCGGGTGCCCGGGAAAGCGTCCGCTTCTGCAAGTCCGCAGACGATCAGGGCCAGGTCAGTGGCGCAGATACGGTCCAGTTTCCATTTGCGCGTGTGCTCTGCGAGTTGTGCTTTGTAGCCTTCGAAGCCGCTTACCGCCTTCCGCAGGAGTTTGCGGATGAAATCGCGGTCGCTCTCTTCGGCGGGCCGCTCGTCCATTTCGCTCTTGTAGAGGGGAGGAAGCGTCCAGGAGCTGCCTTCGCCAAGCTGCTGCATCGTCCGGAGGACGGTCTTCAGGCCGTAAGGGAGTTCGTCGCTCCAGTTCAGCGGCAGATCCTCGAGAATCTCATCGAGTTCGGCGCTGTCCTCGAGGAGGGGATAGATGCGGGTCCACAGGAGGGCGTCTTCCTTGAGGGAATCTTCGCCGGATTCCATATAGCTGCGGAACCAGTCCTGCTCGCGTATTTCCTCATAGAAGTGCCGCAGAAAAGCATCGTAGGGCTGCCAGCCGAGTTTCTTCTTTTTGATGATGCGTTGGAAATCCGGATCTTCGCCAAGGAGGGCGGGAATGCGGTTCTGTACGAATTTCAGGTTGGGGTTGCGCTCTTCATCCGTGGCGGTGAATTTCGCGCGGGATGCCTCGATGCGCCGGGATGCCTCTTCCGTCAGCGCTCCCGTCAGGGTCAGCAGGAACAAATAGAGGTCCCTGGTGGCTTCGCAGGAGTGTTCCAGTCTCCTCTCCGCTTCCTTCAATGTCATCTCCGGATTCTCGGTCAATGCGTATATTATCTTGAACGTTTTTACCCGGAGAATTCTTCTGCTTAGCATTTCAAAAAACTATTTTCATAAAATTTCGTGCAAAGATAACAACTTATCGAGAAAAAGTTATATTTTTGCGACGATTAAACCTTTAATATCTTATTACTCAATGTACCGTGAGGATGACGATGTTTTCTCCAAACCTGTCAGGGCTGGAAAACGGACGTACTTCTTCGATGTGAAAAGCACGAGGGGGAACAATGATTTTTACCTCACCATTACCGAAAGCAAGCGCCGTAACAATCCGGATGGCAGTTTTACCTACGACAAGCACAAGATTTTCCTTTACAAGGAAGATTTCGAGAAATTTGCCGAGGGCTTCGCGGAGGTCGTGGATTACATTAAAAACCAGTGCTTCGGCGGCGTGATTCCCAGTCGTCCCGAAGGAGAAGACGAAGAACTGAGTTCGCAGGTCGCGTTTGATGATTTGTAGGGTGTGGCATCGGGCGGTACTTTCCCTCTTGCTTGTCGCCGCTTGCGGAAACGGACAGGTTCGGCATTACGGGGTGGAGGTGCTGCAGACGCTTCCTCACGATACAGAAGCCTACACCCAAGGGCTTTTCTTTCACAACGCCGCACTTTATGAGAGTACGGGGGAGTTTGGCTCCTCCTCGTTCCGGGAGTTGGATCCCGAAAGCGGCCGGGTGCTGCGGCGTCTGAATTTCGATGGGAAATATTTTATAGAAGGTTCGGTTATGCTGGACAGGGATCTCTATATCCTTACCTGGACCAACCGCTGTGCCTTCGTTTATGACGCCGATTCTCTGAAATACCGGAAGACCGTGCGTTATCCGCGCGAGGGCTGGGGCCTGACGACCGACGGCCGCCAGCTCATCGCCAGTGACGGCAGCAGCCGTCTCTATTTCATGGATGGGGATTTCAAGGTGCAGAAGACGCTGCGCGTCACCCTGAATGGCAAACCCCTGCGCCTGCTCAATGAACTGGAATGGATTGACGGGCGCATCTGGGCCAATCTCTATACCTCCGACCAGATTGCCATCATTCACCCGCGGAGCGGCAAGGTAGTAGGCCTGATTGACTGTACCGGGCTGCTCGATCCTTCCCTCCGGACGCCGGATACCGACGTGCTCAACGGTATCGCCCAGGGCCCCGGCGGCCAGATCTGGCTTACCGGCAAAAACTGGCCCCTCCTTTTTCATATCCGCTTGGTCCGCCGCCAGCGCGGTTAACAGCCGCTCCTCAGCGCATCCGGCGGAGACTGGGACGGAGCGCACAGAGCCCCCTAAAAATGGCCAAAGCCCGCTGTCACAGCGGGCTTTGGTGATTAGTTAGTAGTATATTACCTTATGAGAAGGTTAATTATTGTTGGTTAGAAGCCCTTACAGAAGTAAGGTAGAGTTGTTCTTTTTCGCGGGCAAAGGTAGAGCCTTTTTTTTGAATCTGCAAGAATTTTTCAAAAAAAGTTGAAAAAAATATTTTTCGTTTTTAAAATATTTTAATAACTACCCCTTTTCTCCCTCCAAAAGTAGACCGGGACGCAGGGCTTTCGTCCTGATTAGTGCCTGTTCGTCCTGCCACGCCTGAATCAACTTGGGGTTCCCGCTCAAAAGCACCTCCGGCACCTTCCAGCCATTGAATTCGGCGGGACGGGTATAGACGGGAGGGGAGAGCAGATTGTCCTGGAACGAGTCGCTCAGTGCGGAGGTCTCGTCCGTCAGGGCGCCGGGCAGCAGGCGGACGATGGCGTCGGTCAGCAGGGCGGCGGGAATCTCTCCGCCGCTGACCACATAATCGCCTACGGAAATCTCCCGCGTCACCAGGTGCTCGCGGATGCGGTGGTCGATGCCTTTGTAGTGCCCGCAGAGCAGGACGAGGTTCTGTTTGAGCGACAGTTCGTTGGCGATGGCCTGTGTGAGCATTTCGCCGTCGGGGGAGAGGTAGATGACTTCGTCATATGTGCGTTCCGCCTTCAGTTCTTCGAGCATCCGGTAGACGGGCTCGACCATCATTACCATGCCGGCATCGCCGCCATAGCTGTAATCGTCCACGTTTTTGCGCGGTCCGATACCGTATTTCCGTAGGTGATGGACCTGGATGTCCACGATGCCTTTTTTAACGGCACGGCCCACGATGGAATGCGAAAGCGGACTGTCCAGCAGTTCCGGTACGACGCTCAAAATATCGATTCTCATGGCTTTTTTCTTTTTGTATGCAAAAATACCAAAATCTATCAGAATTTTAGTACATTTGCGCTCTATAACTTATTTTTGGATATGGAAGAGAGCAAAATCGAACAGCAGCCTTTGGAGCAGCCTACAGAACAGGTTGCGGAACAGCCCGCAGAACTGAACCTTGCGGATAAGAGCCTGGCGGAACTTTCGGAGTTTTTCCAGGGATTGCGCACTTCCGCGGACGCGATGATGCGTTCCAAGGAAGCGGAAGCGGTCAAGTCCGCATTCTATAAGCTGCTGCTGAAGATGCGTGAGGCCGTGCCCGAGGGGAGCGATAATCCCTTCGAAGCCGTCGAGGAGAATTTCAAGGCGATGTATGCCGATTATAAGAAGGAACGCGCGGAATTCAACCGCAAGCAGGAGCAGGAGCGTGAAGAGAACCTCGAAAAGAAACTGGCCATCATCGAAGACCTGAAAGCCCTGGTGGAAGGCCAGGAGGACGTCAGCGCCTCTTTCCCCGCCCTGCGCGAAATCCAGAACCGCTGGCGCGAAGCCGGTCCGGTGCCGGTCACGCGTTTCCGTGATGTCAATGATACTTACCAGTTCTACGTAGAGAAATTCTACGATATGGTCAAGATCAACCGCGATCTGCGCGACCTGGACTTCAAGAAGAATCTCGAGGCCAAGGAGGCCTTCTGCGCTGCGGCGGAGAAACTCGCGGAGAACGAGAATGTCGTATCGGCGTTCCACGAACTGCAGAAACTGCACGAGCAGTGGAAGGAGTACGGCCCTGTCGCCAAAGAGGTGCGCGAGGATATCTGGAACCGCTTCAAGGCGGCGACCGCGGTCATCAACAAGAAATATCAGGCCCATTTCGAAGGGGTGAAGGAGGAACAGGCAAAGAACCTGGAAGCCAAGACCGCCCTCTGCGAAGAAGTGGAGGCCATCGCCGCCGCGGAGGTCAGTTCTTCCGCCCAGTGGAATAAACTTTCCGCCCAAATCGCTGAGATTCAGGAGAAATGGCGCAGTATCGGCTTTGCCACCAAGAAGGAGAACCAGAAGATTTACGAGCGTTTCCGCGCCGCCTGCGACACCTTCTTCGCGCGCAAGCGTGAATACTATAACGAGTTCAAGGGCAGCCTGAAGGAGAACCTCGAGGCCAAGCAGGCCCTGGTGGACAAGGCCCAGGAACTGAAGACCAGTACGGACTGGAAGAGTGCGACGGACCAGTTCATCGCCCTGCAGAAGCAGTGGAAGGAGATTGGCGCCGTTCCCCGCAAGAAGGCCGACGAACTGTGGCACAGTTTCCGTGCCGCCTGCGACGAATTCTTTGCCGCAAGGGATGCCGCCCGCGAGGCTGCGCGTCCCAAGGCGCCCGCCCGTGGCGAGCGTCCTGCCCGTCCCGGCCGCGGCGCCAAGGATTCCCTGACCGACAAGTTCAAGGCTTTGCAGCAGGAAATCGCAACCTACGAAAACAATATCGGCTTCTTCTCCCTTTCCTCGAAGGGCTCGCCGCTGCTTGCCCAGATGCAGGAGCGCATCGACAAGGCGAAGGCGGAATTGCATAAACTCGAGGAGCAGATCCGTAAGGCGGAATCCGAAGCTGAAGGAGGAGAGCAGTAATGGATAAGAATTCCATCATCGGCTTTGTGCTGATCGGCCTGATTATGGTCGGTTTCACCTTCTATCAGTCGGGGCAGGCGAAGAAGCAGTTGGAGTGGCAGCGCGTGCAGGACAGCATCGCGCTCGCCAATGCGCCCGTGCCGCCCGCTGTCGCCGATACGGCCGCCGTGGCCGTCGCTCCCGCAGCCGCTGCTGCACAGCCCGCATCGCACCCCGTCATCTATAAGGATGCGATGCTCGAGGAAGCGCATTCGCTCGCGGACACCGTCCTGGTGCTCGAGAACGAGCGGCTTCGCCTTGAGTTCACGACGCGCGGTGCGCAGCCGCTCTCGGCACAGGTGCTCGATTATCGCAATTACGACAGTACCGACCTTTATCTTTTCCATCGCGGCGGAAGTTTGCTTTCAGCGAGCGTTTATGCCGGTGAATACATTGAGACCAAGGACTTTACCTTTACCGTCGCGGCGCAGAACGACACCTCGCTGGTGATGCGTCTGCCCTTCGACGGAGGCGGCTACATCGAGCAGTCCTATGTGCTGGATGGCTACGGCCTCAGCGCGAACCTGGCCTTCGTAGGGATGGAAGAGGTGATTCCCCGCAACGTCTCGTCCTTCGACCTGGATTATTCCCTGGTCATCCCGCGGATGGAAAAGGGTTTCAAGAACGAATCGCAGTATTCCAAGGTGAACTGGTATTTCGACGGGGACAAGAAGCCCGGCGAAATGGGCCGTTCCCGCAACAATACCCGCCGCATCGACTCCCGCCTGAGCTGGTTTGCGTTCCAGCAGCAGTTCTTCTCGGCCATCGTCCGTGCCCCGCAGGAATTCGCTTCCGGGGAACTGGCGGTCAATTTCTTCAATCAGGATGATCCGGAGCGCAATCTGATGGCTTGCAGCGCCAAGATGCGTATGGACCTTTCCCGGGGTGCCCGCGTGGATGTTCCGCTGGAGTTCTACTTCGGCCCCAACCACTTCCAGACCTTGAAATCCTACAACCAGAAGTACGAGAAGATCATTCCGCTGGGCGGCTGGCTGGTCGGCTGGTTCACCCGTTTTGTGATTATCCCGATGTTCGACTTCTTCAGCAGGTTCCTTTCCAATTTCGGTCTGGTCATCCTGCTGATGACGCTGGTCATCAAACTGGTGGTGCTTCCCTTCACCTATAAGTCCTACTCTTCTTCGGCCAAGATGCAGGCCCTGCGCCCGCTGATGGAGAAAATCAACGAGAAGTACCCCAGGCAGGAGGATGCCATGAAGAAGCAGCAGGCCACGATGGACCTTTACCGCCGGGCCGGCGTGAGCCCGATGGGCGGCTGTCTGCCTACGCTGCTCACCTTCCCGATCCTCTGGGCGATGTTCCGCTTCTTCCCGGCTTCCATCGAACTGCGTCAGCAGTCCTTCCTCTGGTGCCATGACCTGAGCGCCTACGATTCCATCGTGGACTTCGGGACGCGGGTACCGCTCATCGGCGACCACCTGTCGCTCTTTGCCCTGCTGATGGCTGCGACGATGTGGCTCTATTCCCGCCTGACCGTACAGGCGGCGGGCAACGATCCCAATGCCGCCAGTATGAAGTTCATGAGCGTCTGGATGATGCCTATCATGATGTTCTTCATCTGTAACAGCCTTTCTGCGGCCCTGAGTTACTACTACCTGCTTTCGCAGCTCATTTCCATCGTCGAGATCTTCATCATCAAGAAGTTCTTCGTCCATCCGGAAGAGGTGCTTGCGAAGGTCAAGGCTTCCGAAGGCAAGCCGATGCCCAAGAGCAAGTGGCAGCAGCGGCTCGAGGCGGCGCAGAAGATGCAGGAAGCCCAGGCCCGTAAAAAACGTTGACCCTTGATTGCTGAACAATTACAATATTTCTGGAAAGAACTGCCGCCGCAAGTAAAGTTGGTGGCAGTTTCCAAATTCCATCCTGCCGAAGCCATTATGGAGGCCTATGCGGCGGGGCAGCGCGTCTTTGGCGAGAACCGTCCGCAGGAACTCCAGCAAAAGGCGCAGGCGCTTCCCGCCGATATCGAATGGCATTTCCTGGGCCACCTGCAGACCAATAAACTGAAGATGGTGCTGCCCTATGCCTCCCTGGTGGAATCCGTCGATACGCTGCACCTGCTCGAAGAAATCAACCGCTGGGGGAAAGAGCACGACAAGGTGATTCCGGTGCTGCTGGAACTGCACATCGGCGCGGAGAAGACAAAGCAGGGCTTTGCGGAGGAAGAAGTGCTCGACCTGCTCTTCCGCGCGGAGGACTTCCGCTTCATCCGCTTCTGCGGTCTGATGGGTATGGCCTCGCATACGGACGATGTCGCTACCGTTGATGCGGATTTCGCGCGCATCGCCGATTTCTTCGCCTATCTGCGGGATCTTTTTCCCGAAAGGGAGGATTTCCGCGAACTGTCCATCGGAATGTCCGGCGACTGGCGCATCGCCCTGGGGCACGACGCCACCATCGTCCGTATCGGCACCGCCATTTTTGGAGAACGGAATTATTAATCGTATATTTGCGCACTTTCTGACGGGGATGTTCGGTTTTGACAGCATCGACTGTGGAAGGTAAGCACGCCGGGCGTCGGAGGTTTGCCCGTTAATCTCAGCCTTCAAGCCATTAACTGGCAACTACAACTATTCGTACGCTTGCTAATCTCAGAGAGATTGAGCATTAACCGGATCCGCCAAGGCTGCGGGACCGGCGTATATCCCTCCGGGCTTTAAGCCGGTTATGACCGGGTCAAGGGGTATCATTCAAACCGGACGCACGGAGCCGCCGCCCCCACGCTCCGCCAAGACAAGGGGATAAGGGAACGGTCAGGGTGTCCTTCCTCATCCGTTCTCCGACAATCAAAGAAGGAATAAGCGTGTAGAAAGCTTTTTGCTGCGTTGTTTGGACGGCGGTTCGACTCCGCCCATCTCCACAAAAAATCCAGCCGAGTCAGGCTGGATTTTTTCGTGAAGATACCTTAATGAACAGGGTACTGTCACTTGAAGAGACAGCACCCTGAAACATCGGGGAATAAAAAAAGAGCAGGATAAGGGAGTCGAACCCTCCTCCTTGGCTTGGGAAGCCAATGCACTACCGATGTGCTAATCCTGCTTGCGTGGGCAAAGATAGACATTTTTTGATGAAACACAAATAATTCGTTATCTTTGTCTGCTTAAAACGTAACGAAATGGCACTTGCAGATATTTTCAGAAAAATATTCGGATCCAAGGCGGACAGGGACTACAAAGCCATCAAGCCGACCCTTGACAAGATCCTTGCGGTTTACGGGGAGATAGATGCCCTCTCCGACGATGACCTCCGCGCCCGCAGCGTCGCCCTCCGGGAGGGGCTGAAGGCGGTGGAGCAGCCTTTTGAAGACCGCATCGCACAGATCAAGAAGGAACTGGACGGCGATCTGCCGACCGCGGAGATGGAAAAACTCGCCTCGGAGTCCGACCGACTGGTCAAGGAGGAGGACGAAGCCATCGAGGCGGAACTCAAGCGCATCCTTCCCGAGGCCTTTGCCATCATCAAGAGCACCGCGCGCCGTTTCAAGGAAAATGACCGTATCGTCGTGCAGGCCAGCGATTTCGACCGTGACCTGAGCGTGAAACACTCCGATTTCCTGACCATCGAAGGCGACAAGGCCGTCTATACCAACCACTGGATGGCGGGCGGCAACGAGATTACCTGGGATATGGTGCACTACGACGTGCAGCTGATCGGCGGTATCGTCCTGCACGAAGGCAAGATTGCCGAGATGGCGACGGGTGAAGGTAAAACGCTGGTCGCAACCCTGCCGGTGTTTCTCAATGCCCTCGCGGGCAAGGGCGTACACGTGGTGACGGTGAACGACTACCTGTCGAAGCGTGACTCCGAGTGGATGGGGCCGCTCTATATGTTCCACGGCCTGTCCGTCGATTGTATCGACAAGCACCAGCCCAACTCCGATGCGCGCAAGCGGGCTTACGACTGCGACATCACCTTCGGTACGAACAACGAGTTCGGTTTCGACTATCTGCGCGACAATATGGCCATCCGCAGCGAAGACCTCGTCCAGCGCAAACATCATTATGCCATCGTCGATGAGGTGGACTCCGTGCTGATCGACGACGCCCGGACCCCGCTCATCATTTCCGGTCCGGTGGCCAAGGCCCAGGACGACGAGCAGTTTATGGAATTCCGTCCCTATGTGGAAAAACTCTATACGGCGCAGCGTACCCTGGTCAACCAGACCCTCAACGAAGCGCGCAAACTCATCGCCGCAGGAGACGAGAAGGAAGGCGGAAAACTGTTGCTTCGTGCCCACAAGGGCCTTCCCAAGTACGGCCCCCTCATCAAGTTCCTCTCGGAACCGGGTATGAAGGTGATTCTCCAGAAGGTGGAGAACTACTATATGCAGGATAACGAGAAGGAGATGCCCGTGGTCACCGATCCGCTTTACTTCGTGATCAACGAGCAACTCAATTCCGTCGATATGACCGACAAGGGGCACGACGTGCTGGCCTCCGCGGTGGGCAACGAGGATTTCTTCGTGCTGCCTGACGTGGGTAACCAGACGGCCGAAATCATGCATTCCGACCTGAGCCCCGAAGAGAAGCAGCAGCGCAAGGATGCCCTGATGGAGGAATTCTCCCTGAAGAGCGAGCGCGTGCATACCGTGATCCAGCTGCTCAAGGCCTATGCGATGTTCGAGAAGGATGTCGATTATGTCATCATCGACGGGAAAGTGAAAATCGTCGATGAGGGCACCGGCCGTATCATGGAGGGCCGCCGCTGGAGCGACGGACTGCATCAGGCGGTGGAGGCGAAGGAGAACGTGAAGGTCGAAGCGGCGACGCAGACCTTTGCGACGATCACCCTGCAGAACTACTTCCGCATGTACCACAAGCTGGCGGGTATGACAGGTACCGCAGAGACCGAGGCCGGTGAGTTCTGGAGCATCTACAAACTGGATGTAGTGGTCATCCCGACGAACCGTCCCGTCATCCGTGACGACCAGGACGACCTCATCTACAAGACCAAGAAGGCGAAATACGCGGCCGTGATCAACCGGGCGCTCGAACTTTCCAAACAGGGCCGGCCTGTGCTGGTGGGTACGACGGACGTCGAAACTTCCGAGTTGCTGGAAAGGCTCTTCATCCGCAACGGCGTGAAGCCGAACGTGCTGAATGCCAAGGAGCACGCACGTGAAGCAGAAATCGTCGCCAAGGCAGGACAGGGGAAGACCATCACCATTGCCACGAACATGGCGGGCCGTGGTACCGATATCAAGCTTTCCGACGAGGTGAAGGCTGCGGGCGGACTCGCAATCCTGGGTACCGAGCGGCACGACAGCCGCCGCGTAGACCGTCAGCTCCGCGGCCGAAGCGGCCGTCAAGGCGATCCGGGCAGTTCCACCTTCTTCATTTCGCTGGAAGATAAACTGATGCGTATTTTCGGTTCCGAGCGTATCGCCTCCATCGTCGACCGCCTGGGAATGAAGGAGGATGAGGCGCTCGAGAGTTCGATGCTTTCGAAGGCCATCGAGAATGCGCAGAAGAAGGTAGAAGAGAACCATTTCGGCGTGCGCAAGCGCCTGGTCGAATACGACGATGTGATGAATTATCAGCGCGAGGGTATCTACAACCGCCGCCGCAACGCCATTTCCGGCGAGAAGGTGGAACTGGACCTCCGCAATATGATGATGGATACGGCGACAATCCTGGTGGAACGCTCCAAGGGGATGCATTTCGAGGATTTCGAGCAGACGCTTATGGCGCAGCTTTCCATCGACTGCGGTTTCGACGAGGCCTTCTATGAGAAGGCGAAGGAAAAAGAGTTGCTGGAAGCGCTCTGCGCCCATATGGAGGAGGTCTACAAACGCCGTATGGAGACGATGGTGGAGAAGCTGCAGCCCGTCATCAAAGCCGTTTACGAGAAGCAGGGCAACATTTACCAGAATATCGCGATCCCCGTTTCCGACGGCCGCAAGCAGTTGACCTTATCCGTCGATCTGAAGAAGGCCTATGAGAATGACGGCCGCGAAGTGGCCAAGACCCTGGCGCGGACCATCCTGCTCTACCAGATCGACGAGCATTGGAAGGAGCACCTGCGGGAAATGGACGACCTGAAACAGAGCGTCCAGAACGCGACCTATGAGCAGAAGGATCCCGTGGTGGTCTATCGGCTTGAGAGTTATTCGCTCTTTGCCTCCATGCTGGAGGAACTCAACCAGGATGTGCTCTCGTTCCTCTTCCGCGCGTTCATCCCGCTGCGGGACGGTGGCGATGCCCCTCGCCGCGCAGAGGAAAAGCATACCGATATGAGCCGGATGCAGGCGCAGCGCAATGAACTCAGCACCAACGGCGAGCAGCAGGCCCGTACGCCCATCAAGGTGGAGAAACGGGTGGGACGCAATGATCCCTGTCCTTGCGGAAGCGGCCTGAAGTATAAGAATTGTCACGGCAAGGGGCTGGTATAGGCCGCGGAGTGGATATTGAAGACCTCGGTGGAGGACTGGGTGTAGAGGATGTCGTAGCAGGCATAGTACTGCTTGTCCTTGCAATGTCCCAGATGTGAGGTGACCATCTGACTGCTGAAGCCGCGCATCTGAAGTTCGGCCAGGCTGAATCTTTTACTTTTATTTCCCAACAGTTCGCGCAGGATCTTATAGTTGCGGGTCAGGAGCGAATGGGTCCAGTTTTTCTGGCGGATGCTCCCGGCGCTTTGCTGGTAGTGCCACTCGTTCTTGCAGTTGCTTGAACAAAATTTCTTGTCGGGACGCCCGTAGAGGGGCTTCCCGCATTCCAGACAGTGATGTTCCTTTTCCATCTCAGGCAAAAATCCTGAATGTCCTGCGATTTTCCAAGCCTTGTCCTGCGTTGCCGTGCAGGTTTTAATCTTATTGATACATTTTAACGTATTGCTGCATTTTTGCCCTTCGGCGTAAGAAACGTATAAAATGTGTATGTTTTGTTAAAACCTGCATTTACGCAGCTGGAAGGGTGTTTTTCCTTCGATTTTTATGTTTTCCTTTGCCCTCGGGAACAGGGACCGCGCGGCCCGGATTCCCGGTTGAAAACAAAGGAAAACTATGGAACAATTGAACAAAGTGGAACTGAGGGGAAACGTCGGAAGCGTGAAACTTCAGACCGGGGCGAACCGGAAGGGCGCCCGCCTGACCCTGGCGACGAACACGGCTTACCACGACAAGGACGGTGCGCCTGTCATCGAGACGCAATGGCACAATATCATTGCATGGGAAAGCCGGAATATCCAGGGTCTGGAGAACATCCAGAAGGGGGACAAGTTGTATGTCACCGGCCGTATCCGTTATCAAAAGTACAGCGGTCAGGACGGGATTGAACGTGTCCAGACGGATATCCTGGCGAACCGGGTCGTCCTCATCGAGGATGACGACCCCCTGAACGTGGAAATGTAGCCATGAAGCGCTCCGCCCGCCTGCTCTTGTTGCTGCTGTGCGCGCTGGCCCTTTCCTGTGGGCTGGAACGCAAACTCGGCCGGGTGCGAAGTGGCGATACCGCCGCCTCGCTCAAGGCGCTGGATGCCGATATGCAGGCCGCCGTGCCTTCGTTGCGCATCCCGCCCCGGGATACCTTGAAAGTAAGCGGACCGGACGGCAGACAACTGATGATCATGCGGGCGGTGCGCGATGAAAACGGAGAGATGGTGGCGACCGATGAACTGGTTCCTGCCATCGTCGTCGCCAGTTTCAAACACGTGCCGGAGCGACACGGAAAAGTGGATCTCCGCTTTCTGGTGAGTGTTCCCCGGACGATGCTGGACAGCCGCTGGCAACTCCGCCTGGTGCCTCAATTGCATATGCTGGGGGAGTCCGGCTGTCTGGAACCGGTCATCATCACAGGCGACCGGTACCACAAGGCCCAGCTGCGGGGATACCAGCTCTATCAGCGTTTCCTTTCCGGCATCGTGACGGACGGAATGCAGTTTGTGCGGATGCAGGACCTGGAGCACTTCCTGGAACGCAACGCTCCGCAGTTGTACGCGTTGAAGCGGGACAGCAGCCTGGTCAGCGAAGAACTCCAGGTTTCCCTCTTCGGCGTCAGCGGGGCGGAGGCGGTGGAACATTACACCAACGGTCTGGCCCGGGCGCTCAACCGCTACAAACTGTCCCGGCGGGACAAGGTTTTCCGGCGTTACGTGAAGTCGCCTTTCCTGGAAGGGAAACTGCGTCTGGATACGGTGATCCGGGGGACGGAAGACCAGGTCATCTATGAATACGTGCAGACGGTCCATGTCGCGCCCAAACTGCGCAAGGCACAGATTACCCTGGACGGTGCCATCTATGAGATCGGGGCCAAACGCTGCGATTTCCGCGGCCCGGATACCCTGACCTTCTATATCAGTTCCCTCAGTACGCTTTGCGACAGGAGGGAGCGCTATATCACCAAGGTGGTGGAACGCCGGGTGGAGGCCAATTCGGTCTGCTGGGTGGAATTCGCTTCAGGTAGTTCCGTGCTGGAGCCTCAGCGGGGCAATAATCCGGTGGAGATGGGGCGCATCCGCAGCCACCTGCTTTCCCTCTTGGAAAATGAGAGCTTTGAGATGGACTCCATCGTGGTGGAGGCTTCCGCGTCGCCGGAAGGCAGCGTTGCGCTGAACGGGCGGCTGTCGCGGGAGCGCAGCGCCTCGGTGGGCGGGTACTTTGAACGCTGCCTCCGGCGGATGCGCGACTCGCTCAGGAGCGAGGCGGGCATCAGGCTCGGCCTTGCCGGGGCCGAGCCCGCGGAAGCCGTCACCCCGGCCACGCCCATCCGTTTCATCACCCGGAGTGCCGGCGAGAACTGGCCCCTGCTGGAACGCCTGGTGGTGCAAAGCGGGGAACTCTCAGAGGCGGAGCGCCAGGATTATCTGTTGACGGCGTCCTCCTTTGCCGATCCGGACCGGCGGGAAGAGGCGCTCCACGTCAGGCCCTATTATCTTTTCCTGCGGGAGAAACTTTATCCGCATCTGCGGACGGTCCGTTTTTCCTTCCATCTGCACCGCAAGGGGATGGTCAAGGATACCGTACATACCACGGAGCCGGATACCGTGTACCGGCAGGGCGTCCAGGCCCTGATGAACCGGGAGTGGGAACGGGCCGTGAGCATCCTACGTCCTTATGCGGATTTTAATACGGTACTCGCTTATTGTGCAATGGATTATGATGCGTCTGCTCTATCCTTGCTTGAACAGCTGGAACCGACCCCGTCCGCCCATTATCTCAAGGCCTTGCTCTACTCCCGGAAGGGGGAAGACGCCCTTGCCGTAGAGGCTTACCTGAAAGCCTGTGCCGCAGACCAGGCCTTCGTGTACCGCGGGCAGCTGGATCCTGAAATTTCAAAACTGATTAAAACCTATCAATTAAACAATGAAACACATCTTGATTAGCCTGGCGGCCCTTTCTCTGCTGGCCGCCTGTAACAAACAAACGTCCGGGGAACAAGTCGCCCCGGAAAAAGAAACCGCCCTCGTGACCTTCCTGCTTGCGGATGCGGAACTGTCGCGCGCTACTTCCTGTGCGTCGGAATCCACCATCGAGCAGGCCCAGGTCGCGGCATACAATTCCTCTGGCGTCCTGCTGGCCGTCGCTTCCGCCGTGAACGGTGCTGCCGTGCTGCGTGTTCCGATCGGTGAGGGCGGTTGTACGGCCTTTGCCCTCGCCAACAGCAGTTTTTCGCTGGAAAACTGTGCATCCTTGACCGCCGCGCTCAGTGCGTCGAGCACGCTGGGTGCCAACCGCGCTTCCAGCCTTTCCGGGCTCGAAATGGCGGGCATCCTGCACGACATTACCTTTACGCCGGATTATTCGGAGACGATCCTGCTGCGCCGTTTTGCCGCCAAGGTGGAGATCGACGAAATCGCCAATGCCATCCCCGGCAACCCGACGCTTTCCATCAAGGGCATCTACCTGATCAATGTCAATACGCAGATGCGCCATGATTTTAGCGGCAGTAGCCTGAACTGGGCTCAGAAACGAGCCTATACGGCTTCGGAGACGACGGTTACGCCCTGCACGGCGGATATCTTCACCGCCAGCGTGAACGGGGCTTCCAGTTATGGGATACCGCACTACTTCTACTGCTACCAGAACCCTACGACGACGGACAGTTCTTCTGAGACCTGGTGTCCACGCTATACCCGTCTGGTCGTGGAAGCCTCCTATTCCGGACACGACTATTATTACCCCATCAATATCAAAGGGGCGGACGGACGCTTGAATTTCAATACATCGTATATCATTTCCAAACTGACGATTACCGGCCCCGGCAGCGATTCGCCGGATAAACCCATTACCAAGGGCGGAGCCTCCTTCAGCCTGAGTGTGGTGGACTGGACGAGCGGTATTTCGCAGGAAGTGGAAATCTAAAAAGCATCGGGGTATGCACGGACATTCGTTACTGATTTTTTTCTTCTTCTTGCTTGCCTGTGCCTCCTGTTCTGTAAAGGAGGACCGTAGCGCGTGCCCGTGCATCCTCTCTTTATATACCTCCGAGGCGGCGGGCAAACCCGTGGCCGTGGAGGTTTGGAATGCGGACGGGCTATGTGTCGCCAAAGGGGAGACGGACGGCCCTGTTCTGGAACTGGAGGTGCCCCGCGGACAGTTGCTGGTGACAGCCTGCAGCGGTCTGGCTTCCTGCCACTTGCTCGGCGGGGTCGTCTCGATTCCCCGGGGTGCGCAGATGGACCCTCTCTCTGCCTGGCGCGCTGAGGCCGATTGCCGCGGGGAGCAGTCCTCACAGATCCTTTTCCTGCATAAGCAGTGGGCCACGGTAAACCTGAAACTGCTCAATTATCCGGCTACGGCCGCTCCTCCCGTCTTGAAAATCGAAGGGAAGGTGAGCGGTTACGACCTGGCCAGCGGCCTGCCCGTGGACGGCGGCTTCCTCTTCCATCCCTTGCTCGGTACGGAAGGGGATGTCGTCTTTCGCCTGCCGCGCCAGAGCGGCGACGATTTGTTGCTGGAGGTGGGCCCCAAGGTCCTGCCTATCGGCGAGATGATTGTCGCCGGCGGTTACGATTGGAAGGAGGCGGACCTGGACGATATCTTTATGTGGGTGGATTACCTGGATTCCACCGTCAGAATCTGGATCAGCGAATGGGAGGAAGTGTCTTATGAAGAACAATTTTAAAAGGGCGCTCCTGGGCCTGGCCATTCTTTGCGCCTGCTCCTGTGAACAGGAGGAGGAGTCCCGTGAAACAGTCTCCTGCGTGAAGGTGCAGGCCTCCGTACAGGAACTTTCCCGGAGCCTTTCCTCTGTGGAAGACGACCGCATTACGGACATCAATGTCTATGCCTATCGCGGAGAAACGCTGGTGGCGCAGGCTTATGGGCCTGGCGGGGAGGTGGCGCTGAATCTGGTTCAGGGTTACACTTATCAGTTGTATGTGCTGGCCAATGTCGGGGAGCGGGAGGCGCCTGTCTCGTTGTCGTCCCTGGAGAGTTTCCGGGTCGCGCTCCCTGCGGCGTCCTACGCCGCAGGGCTGCCGATGGCGTCCCGCCACGGCATGGCGTTTCACGCCGCGCGCCCCGCTGTCACCCTGCACGTCGAACTGGAAAGGCTGGTGGGCAAAGTCTGTCTTTCCGTGGAGAAACATCTCAGCCGGACGGACTTCCAGGTGGAGGGAGTCAGTATCTGCCAGGCCGCCACGGCTGTCACGCCTTTCCGTACGGGAAGCTGCGCCCTGGCCACGGAGGCGGGGGATGCCGCTTCGGCGGCGGATATCGCCGCTTTGAACCAAGGCGGCGAGGTGTACTTCTATGTGCCGGAGAACAGTGCCGGCGTATTGCTGCCGGATAATCAGGACCAGTGGAAGAAAGTCCCTTCCCACATCGGGCAGATGGCCGGCCGCTGTACCTATATGCAGGTCTGGGGGCATTGGAGTACACCCGGTGCATCGGCGGATGTCACCTATCGGATGTATCTGGGCCGGGACAATTGTTCGGATTTCAGCGTGGACGGCAATACGGAGTCCCTGCTGACCCTCTCTCTGACCGACGAAGGTGTCTTTACGGCTTCCTGGAAGGTGGAGATGCGCAATTTTCAGGATGGACGCCGGCTGCGTTTCGCCCAAGCGGCCCTGAGCCTGAGCCAGGG
>Ga0265298_10000984_pt1 | contig 42259 bp, 60 predicted proteins | sample AusTroGonzalo_MG_3_FD_193486 | JGI IMG/M metagenome (GOLD analysis project Ga0265298, IMG submission 193486) | Bovine rumen microbial communities from tropical cattle in Woodstock, Queensland, Australia - Gonzalo_01 | ecosystem: Host-associated > Mammals > Digestive system > Stomach > Rumen ... | reverse complement strand
CGCCCTCGGACCTTATGATCTCTCCGCTTATCAGGCGGTGCGAGGGGTTGAACAGCCCGGAGCCAATGTCCCAGCCGGTCTGGCCCTTCGCCGTCACGGCGTTCATCGTCGCGTCGTGCTCCGGGTAGGATATGCTGCCGCCGCCGGGGCGGGTGTTGCCGGTCGTCTCGCATTTGTAGGTGGTGTCGGCGGCGAACTCCAGGCCCTTGAACACCTCGAAGCCGACCTCGCTCTCCTGCTTGTAGTCCTGCTCCTCCTCGATGCGCTTCACGGCGGGGTCGAGCTCCAGGGTGCCGCCGTAGAATTCCAGGTCCTGGTTGTGTGTGTCTTCGGTATTGTTTCCGAGCTTCGGGAGGTTGCGCAGGCAGGCGATCACGCACTTGTTGTTCCCCACGTAGCGGAAGGTGTAGCCGACGGCCTCCAGGGTCTGCTCCAAGACGTCGTACCAGTTCATCCCATCGAAGAGCGCGGTGTTCACCCATGCGTCTTCGATGATGGACAGGCCGCCCTCGGTCTCCGGGACTGCCGGTCCGTACGCCGAAGAGTTGGGCGCCTCGATCTCCGTGGACATCGGGAAGCTGACCACCTGCAGGGCGGCCAGGAAGAGCTCGCGGATGTTGGTCAGGCCGTTCTCGTCAGGAGCGGCCCAGGAGAGGTTGTCGTTGAACTGGAAGTCCTTCAGGTGGCCGATGCCGTCGCGCGCCGTGATGGTGATGATCCCCCGGTAGTCCAGGTCCTCCTTCCAGCTGTCCGGGGTGATGTAGCCGGACCACTGCACGGTCATGCTGCTGTCCGTGTATCCTGCCAGGAGCTCGACCTTGTAGAGGGTGTCGTCCGGGGTGAAGAACTCCTGCCAGTCGCCGTACTTGGTCGTCTCGGTATCGGTCTTGTCGGCGGAATCGATGAGGGAGAAGCGGAGCTGCGTCTTCACGATCGGGGAGATGATGCTCCCCATGTTGCCCTGCACTTCCAGGACGCAGCCGCACAGGTCGCCCATGATCATGAAGGCGCCCAGGTAGTCGCGCTGGTAGACGTTGATGCGATAGAAGTGCCCCTTCTCGTTCTTGAACTCCGCGTAGTATTTGATGTAATACATACCCCTTCACCTGTTCAAGCTGTCCTGCGTCTTCTTGCCGGAGAGCAGGATGTCGTTGCCGGAGATACGCCCGGTCACGTAGACGGTCATTTCCGTCTGGATCGTCTGCACGTTGCTGGTGCTGTTTGAGCTGCTGCCGTAGCTGGTCGTCGCGGTGGATCTCCCTCCGCCCTGCGCCAGGGCTGCGAGCCCGGACTTCGCGGCGGCTCCGATGGCGACGAGGCTGGCGCCGGCGGCTATGGCGGCCCAGCCGTTCAGGGATTCGAGCGCCTCCTTGCAGGCCTCGACGCCGATACCCTGGGCGATGAGGATCTCGCCCTCCTTGATGGCCATGTCGGCCAGGGGTGTGAGCAGCGCCTGGACCACCTTGCCGGGGTTGATGTCGGAGAGGCCCATGAACTGGTCCGCGAGCTCCTGCACCGCGTCGCTGAAGCCCTGGATGCCCGCGTCGCGGAAGGCCGTGAGCAGGTCCTGCATCCTCTGGAGGTCGTCCTGGTATTTGTTGTAGAACTCGTCCCACTCCGTGAAGTCCGGCGGGATGATCTCCAGGGGCTGGAACTCCACCGGCTTCATGTCGTCGAACGCGTCGTCCAGGTGCTCCATCGTGTTGTCGAGCACCTTGTCCATCGCGGCCTGGGCCTTCGCCATCGTCTGCTCAAGGGTCTCCCTGACCTTTCCGCCCCCCTTCACCGTGACGTTGTCGCCAAGGTTCTGGATGCGGCGGGTCTCCTCGTTGAAGGCGCCGGCGGCGGCGCGCTCCGCCACGATCGCGTCCACGAGTTCTTGCGCGGTCTCGTCGTTGGTGCTCTGGTAGTAGTTCGCTATCTTGCCGAGGGTGGCGAGGTTGAGCCCCGTCTGCTCCTTCAGGCCCTCAAGGAGTGTGCGCTGGGATTCGTTGGCGTAGCGGTTGTTGTTCTTGTTGTAGTCGTCCAGGGCCTTGACGAGCTCCTGGTTGGGGGCGACGGAGGTGAGGAAGGTCTGCAGGGCCTCGCGGTTGCGCCCGGTCTCGCGGACCCCGGCGCTGGTCAGGTAGGTGTTCTGCGCCTGGATGCTGTAACGCTTGCGGTACTGCTCCTCCTGCTCATAGATGCCCTTCACCTTCTCCAGGTACTCCTTTGCGGCGGCCTCCCTATCCTTCTGGGATAGCTTCTGGTTCCGCATCCTGATCTGGAGAACGGCGAGCTCGTCCTTCATCGCGGACTTCTGGAGCTCGATGGAGTTCATGACCTCGAACTCCGCGTCCTTCATGTTCGCCAGGAGCTTCGCCTCGCGGAAGCTGTCGGCCATGCGCTTCCCCAGGTTGGAGAAGTCGGCGGAGTTGACGGCGGCGATGAAGGTGCCCCAGGCGCCCTTCATGCCAGCCATCGTGGTGTCCCATACGTCCCCGATGCGCTGGGACGTATGGGCAAAGCTGTCGGCCATCTTGACGGCGGCCGCGCCGATGGCGGCCCACGCCGCGAGCGCGCCGACCTTCAGGCCCTTTATCTTGCCGAGAAGGCCGCCCTCGCCGGAGACCTGCTCCCCGGCCTCCTTCATCCCTTTGTCGAACTCGTCCTTCTTCAGTCCGAGCTTGACCCACAGATCGCCTATCTTCATCTTCCTCGGTTGTTAATGCTTGCAAATATCTCGTTCAGTTTCGCGGCCTCCTCCTCCGTGACGGTGCAGCGCCTCGCGGCCTCCTTCGCCTCCTCCTCCGTGACCTCCTCCCAGGGGAACCGGCAGTAGCTGACCGGCGTCTGCGCCCTGGGCGGCTTGATGTACGGGTTCTGCGCGTAGATGTGGAAGCAGATCCACCGCGCCATCTCCATCCTCTCCCTCCAGTCGTCCTCCCTGCCCTTCGCCAGAAGCTGGTATTCACGGAAGGAGGTGAGCCCCGCCTCGCGCTCGGTCTTGCCGCACCGGCCTACGAGGAACGCCTCGATCGGCCCATAATCCGGGAGATCCAGCTGCTCTTTTTTTTTACGGCCTCCCCTTTCCCCGTATTCGGCGTTTCCTGGCCGTTTTCGCGGCGTTTCGCCGCCTCGTCTGCCAACTCCTTCACCGTCTTCCCCGTGAGCGCGCTGGCGGCGAATTCGACGCCTTTCATGAAGCCCTTCGGGTCGGCCTGCATCCAGCCGTGGAAGTCGCCCCGCGTGTGCGGGAACTCCTCGGCGGTGCCGTGGCCGTCCAGCTCCCAGGCGTTGAGCGCCGCGAAGTACATGAGGTCGGCGTAGCGCTCCCATACGGCCATCATCCCGGCGTCCTCCTTCAGCTCGGGAAGGGGGGCGACGGTCTTCTGGTACATGGACAGACGGGGGGTGAAAAGCAGATCCACCTTCACCCCCTCGCCGATCTCCACGGTCTTGCGCACCTGGATCATGGCGCGGCTAACTTGCGGGGTAGTGCGTCACGGCCCCGGAGACGGTCAGGCTGATGCTCCTGGAGGACACGGCGCCGAAGTCGTTCGTGTCGCTGACGGCGGTGATGATGGCCTTCGCCACGTCGCCGGAGGACGGGCTGTTCGTGGAGAGCTCGCCGATGAAGATGTCCACCTCGTCGCCGGATGCGAAGGCGGAGAGGACGTTCTTCTGGGCGGTGTCGCTGTTGTCGGCGAAGACGGTGACCTCCGCCGTGGCGCCGAGCTTCCCGGCGATGAACTGCGCCCACTTGGTGCTCTTGTCGGAGACCTCGATGGCCTCCGCGGTGCGGTTGAATGAGTTGTTCTGCTCCCCGGTCAGCCAGGTCCAGGACGAGCTGATCTTGATGTAGAACTTGTTTACGTTTCCGAGTTGTGCCATGATATGTCGTTGGTTAAATGGTTGTCTTTATTCTTCTTCCTCCTCCTGGTCCTCGGGGTCGGTGTGCTCGATCTCCCCGTCCACGGTCATGGAGAAGGTGCGGGACGCCACGGCCCCGAAGTCATTGGTGTCGGAGATCGCCGTGATGACGCCCTGCATGAGGTCGCCCTCCTGGATCTCGTCGCTCTCGTCCACGGCGGCGGAGGCCTCGCGGACGCCCGTGAGGACCCATACCTTCTGGCCCGTGTGCAGGCCGTCCAGCAGCGCCGCCTGGCGGCCGTCGCTGTTGTCGGCGTAGGCCGTCGCCTCGACTGTGCCGCCCAGCTTGCCCGGGATGAAACGGGCCCAGGTGTCGGACTTGTCGCTGCACTCCACGGCCTCCTGGGTGCGGTTCAGGCTGTTGGCCGTCTCGCAGCCGAGCCAGCCGTAGTGGTACGCGGTCACGGTCGGCTCCGTCGGGGAATCCGTGTACACGGTGCGGATGTAGAACTTCGTTATGTTTCCCAGTCTTGCCATGTCATGCTGTGTTTTTCGTTATTCGGTGCCGGGTGCGTCCTCCTGCTCCTGCGCGGACGCGTCGCCCTTCACGCGCTCCACGTAGATTGTGAAGCCCTGGAGCAGGCGGTAGATTATCTTGGCCGTGTCGGACGTTTCCGTGAGGTCCTGGAGCTGTTCGGGAACGACCCCCACCAGGCGCCAGCCCTCCGGGAGGGCGAACCCTTCCGAGGTCAGCAGCCGGACGTTGTCCTCGTTCATCTTCGCAGTCGCCGCGAGGGAGGCGTTGCCGATGCTCTCCACGGTGAAGGAGAACTGGCGCAGCTGCCCCTCCTTGTCGAGCCGTTCGCCCTCGGTGATGGTGTGGACCTCGACGCGGGGCATGAACGCCGTCCTCCCCACGGTGACGCCCTGCCTGGTCAGGCGGGCGACGACTGCGGAATAGACGGGGCCATAGGCGCTCTCGTGGTACGCCGGCTTGCGGGCGAACAGTCTGCTGAAAAGTGACATGTCTCTTTACCTGGTTATTTTCCGCACGGCATCCCGCACGGCCTTGACAATCTTGTTCTGGTTCTTCTTCACGGCAGGGTTGAAGAAGGGGTGAGGCTCGGAGCCATTCGTCGCGATCTTCCTCGCGATGAGGAAGCCTGCGCTCCGTGCAAGGGCCCAGTCCTTCAGGTGGAACTTCTTATAGGCCCAGGCGGCCATTTCGTCGATAGGGGGGAACTTGCCCGCCCTGCGACCGTATTCCACGTAGGCTGCGTACCCGCTCTTGTTCGTGGTGTCGAAGAAGCCGACCGTGACGTCGTACTCCTTCCTCGTCACCCGCCCGGATGCCCGGAGCAGGCCGGTGACCACGGACTCGTTTTCCCGGAGGTTCACCTTCGCGTCCGCGATGATCTCTGCCCCGCCTGCCTCCAGCCCCTTCATCGCGGCCTCGACCACGTCCTTGTCGGCCTTCTCCAGCGCCTTCAGGAACTGGTCAAGCCCCTCGAGCTGTATGGACCCGTCCGGCTGCATGGCGCACCTCCTACTCGCTCTCCGTCACCGGCGCGGGGGGCGGGTCCAGCTGGACGGGGTTGTCCTTCTGGTACCAGCCCGACACGCGCAGGATGCGGCCCCGGTTGTCCAGGTCCTCGGGGGTGGGGAAGTGGACCTCGTGGCCGCGCCACAGGATCCCGTTGAACTCCACCGCCGGACGCCGGAACTCGATGTCCAGCCCCACGACGTCGGCCTGCTGGAAGGTGAGCATCGTCTTGGTCGAGCTCATCTGCCGGACCTCCGCGTACACATCCAGGACGGGCACGGGGGTGCCGATGGTGGCGTGTGCGAACTCATCGACCACGGCGGTGGCCATGGTCAGGGTGATAAGGTCGTTATAGCGCCGTGCGCCTTTCGGGTTGCGTAGCATGGTCAGAGCGTCTCCATGAGGATTCGTTTCAGCACGTCGGGGTCTTCCCCGTCATACAGTGCGGTTCCGTAGCGGAACACCGTCGACAGGAGCCGTTTCCGGTCCCCCTCGTTCGGGACGGTCTGGTAGGTCACCTTGACGGCACCCGTCCGGACGAAAGTCTGCACCCTCCCCCCCGGCAGGGGGTCGTAGCGGACCGGCTCGCCGTTCCCGTCCTCCAGCTCCACAATGTCGCCACCGCCCATGAAAAGGCGGACGATCCCGGAAGCGGGGACGGCGGCGGTCACCCGGTAGGTGCAGGCCGCGATTGCCGTGTCGGCGAACTCCTGAACCTTCAGCACGGCCGTCTTGAGCAGCGAGGCAAGCAGGGCGTCCCGGTTGTCGTCCGGGACGCTCGCGTACTGCTTGAACTGCTCCAGGAATGACCTGCAGAAGCCGTCGTCAAAGGATATGAGCTCCAGCCGGGGCATCTCTGCGACTTATCAGGTGTTGGCGTGGGTCTCGATCTGGTCGCTGTCGTTCACGGCGCCGGCGAGCTTATCGACACCTTCGGCGATCGTGGTGAGGGCACCCTCTGCGGTGATGGCGGCGAGCTCGGTGCTGATCGCGTCGATGAAGATGAGGCCCTTCTTGTCGGCGCTCTTGACGATCACCTGCAGGCTCTTGCGGAGGTACACGTCCCAGCCGTCGAGCTTGGCGTTGCGGACGATCTCAAGCTCGTAGGTCGGGCGCTCCTTGATGGAGACGGCGGAGGTGTCGGCCAGGAGCATGTCGCCGGCGCTCACGACGGAGGTCGGGTAGATGCGCACGCCCTGGATGGTGTATTCCTCGCGGTCGTCCCAGATGGAGCGGCCGTTCGCGTCCTTGAGGCCGTTCAGGGTCGCGTAGTCGCCCCAGCTCATGAACGCGACGTTCAGGTTGTAGCCGAACTTGGCGGCCTGGAGCTTCGCGTCCTTGATGAGGTCGGCGATGGTGGCGTCCTGGTAGGTGCCGAGGCCGGAGAAGGCCGTCGCCTGGCTCTTGAGGCCGTAGATCTTCTTCTTGGTGGTGCTGTTGGTGTCGGCGCCGGCACCGCCGTAGATCTCGGCGTTGGCGAACTCGCGCATCTTCTCCTGGGCCTTGCCGCGGGCCCAGTCGTAGAGGGCGGTGAAGAAGTCGGTCACCTCGCTGGACAGAAGGATGTGGGCGCCGAACTTCGCCATCTTGCGCTCGCTCTCGGCCGCGGCGGCGTTGGCGTCGGGCAGGGCGGCGAGCTCGTCCACGTAGGCGGTCTGGTCGGTGTAGGTGCCCTCAAGCCAGTGCACGAACAGGGCGTTGACGTTCTGCTTGTTGAAAACCTCGTAGAACGGGTTCGGGAGCGCGCGCGGGCCGGAGATCTGGGCGTCAAGCGCACCGCCCCAGGCGATCCGGGTGATGTCGCCGGCCACGGTCACGTCGTAGTCGGTCTTGCGCTCGAAGTCGAACTCGAACTTCATGGAGCCGTTCTTGCTGCCGGACTTGATGAGGGTCTCGATGTCGTCCTTGTGCTCCTCGACGGCGGCCTTGAACGCGCCGAAGAAGTTCTCGCGGACCTTCTCCTTGAACTTGTCCTGCAGGGCCTTGATGGTCTCCTGCTGGTCCTTGATGGTCTTGTCGAGATTGTCGATGGCCGTTTCCTGGGCATCGATCATCTCCTGCTTGGCCTGGATCTCCTCGATCTTGGCCTTCAGTTCTGCGGCGATCTTCTCGGTGGCCGCCTTTTCGATGCTTTCACGCATCGCCTTGATCTCTTCAGGGGTCATGGTTTTTTGGGGGTTTTGATTGTTGTTGATGTGGTTCGGGTCTGCTTTCGCGCTCACGACGATGGCGGCGGGGTTGGCCGCGATCGTGACCGGGGAGCACTCGTACACCGTGATGGCGTCCAGGATGCGGATGTCGTATTCGTAGCCTTCGCGCTTCTCGTAGTGGTAGCGGTCAGCCCGGTAGCCGATGGAGAACTCCTTGATGGCTCCGGATCTGATGAGGACGGCGGCGTCCTGTCCGGCCGTGGTGGGGAGGATGTCCGCCTCGATCCACATGCCGTAGTCGTCCACGCCCTTGTCCGTGATCTTGCCGATGACGGTCCCGCGCTCGTGCTGGTAGCACAGCGCCATGCGGGCGGCGTCTTCGCTCTTGAGGAAGTCATCCAGGGCGCCGGGCATGATGATGTCGCCCCAGCTGTCGATGTTACCGAAAGCCAGGGCGTATGCCTTGATGTGCAGGATGCCGCCCTCGCCGTCGGCCTTGACCTCCAGGCGGGCGTCTCCGTGCTTGGTCTCCAGCCCCTCTCCGGGGCCTGCCTTGAATTGGATGGGGATTCGCTTCATTTGTGCGTTCCGGGTTGGTTTCGCACAAAAGTAGAACTTTTGACGGCGTATGCAATACGCCAACGTATCGGTCTTTTCGTTATGAGGTTATCGTTTCGGGCGTCGGATGCAGTCGCAGGCGCAGTTGATTATCTCGCCCGCGTCGGCCCCCAGGCTGGTGTCGTGGGGGTACATAAGCATACCTCCCGGCAGCACGAAGGGCTCGTCCTCGTCCACGATAACGCCGTCCATGAGCTCGTGGCTGGAGCGGGTGTTGCCGAGCCCGGAAATGGCCCACTGCTTCGTGAAGCGGATTCCCAGGGTCTCGGCGGCCATCGCGGAGGCGTCGGCCATGCCTATCATCGCCTCCGTCTGGGCGATGCGCCTGCACTGCCACTTCTCCAGGGTGGCGAGGTAGCCGTTGTAGATTTCCTTCGTCAGCTTCTCGATGCCGACGGTCAGGTTCTCGGCCATGAAGGTCCGCACCAGCTCGACCAGGCTTTTCTTCCAGGTGCCGGTGACCACGACGATCTCGTTCCCCGCCCTGGTGGTGGCGTAGCGCCGGAGCTGCCCGAGCCAAAGGTCCTCCTCCTCGGCGGCCTTCATCGCCCGGAGGTCGCGGGCGGTGGTCTTCGCCATAGGCACCCCGACCTCGGTCCAGAGGCCCTGCCACCACTTGCCGAGGTAGCCGGTCTCGTCGAGCTGGCCTTCCAGCAGGGGGATGAGGGCGAGGGGGTCGTTGTAGTCCTTCGCAAGGGCGAGCACCCGGCGCAGCTCCGCCCGGCGGTCCTTCTCCAGGCGGGTCTCATAGACGGAGGCTACCCGCAGCGTCTTCCGCCGCAGGTAGTCCCGGTGCCGCCGCTCGGCCGCGGTTATGCGCTTTTTGGTTGGCATCAATAGGTCACATCTACGGTCGCCTTGACACGGCAATCCTTCTCCTTTGACACGGCGCTTTTCTTTTCCAAACTCCGCTGAAACGATCCAAACTTGATTGAATCGACGAGCTCCTGGAGTTCGTTCATGGTCTCCAGATCATTACTTTCGAGAAAGACTTCAATGTGGACTTTCATCACTCCTCCGTCTCGTTGATGTCGTTCACGCCATCGCCGCCGAACACGGTGGCCATCGGAATCATCGGGAGGTCCGCCCAGGGCTCCGGGCGCGGCTCGTAGCCGTAGGCCTCGCGCTTCTCGTTCAGCGTCGCGTGCATCTTGTTCAGGTTGTCCAGGACGTCCGCGGGGTCGTCCTGGAGGACGGAGATCTTGTCCGTGTTCACGACGAGGCGGAATTCCGTGTCCATTCCGAAATGCGAAAGGAAATCAGCCGCGAACTCGTTCGCCAGGGGGATGGCGTTGGTCTCGTAGAGGGCCTTCTTCGCCTCCTTCGCGTTCTCGTACTTGCTCTGGCCGTAGTACAGGTCCACGGGGAGGTCGTACACGAAGCACAGCGCCGTGATGGCCTCCTTGTGAGAGGCGAGGATGCCGAGGTCCACGGGGGAGACGCCAAGCTGGTGGAGCTCGATGGCCGCGCGGAGGGCCTTGATCTTCCCCTTGACCTCCTTCCCGTTCAGCTCGTCGGTCACCTGGTCCGCCGTCACGGGCATTACGCCAAGGTTGTCCGGCTTCGGCGTGACGAGGGCCGTGGGGCCGCCGTTCTCCAGCGAGACGTCCTGCCGGGCCATGCCCTTGTCGATGACGGACAGGTAGATCGCGGCAATGACCAGCGGGCTCGTGCCGTAAAACGAGGTGTCGTCCAGGTTGTAGTTGAAGCTCATGAAGAAGTCCTTCGGCCTGATGGTCTCCTCCTTCCCTCCCCCGTTCACCGTGATCCCCTTCATCGGGGTCTTATAGCCGCCCTTCTCTATGCCGACGCGGTGGCCGGGGACCAGGTACATCTCCTTGCCCTGCCCGAGCTCCTTCCCGATGAGCTTCGGGGAGTACACGGTTGCGTCGCCATAGACGAGGCGGTTGATGGTCCAGCCCTCGCCGAACCGCTTGCAGTTGTAGCGGTCGTTCGGGTGGTGAAGAAGGTCGAGCAGCCAATGGTCCTCGACGTCCTTCCACTCCTTCCCGGTCCATTTCTGGAGCTCCAGGAAGGTGAACATCTCGCCGACGGCCTTCGCGATCTTGTTGATGATGCCCCAGGCCGGGGCGTTGGTCTCGTAGGTTTTCTTGAGGTCGGCCCGCTTGATTGCCGCATTGACGTTCTCCAGGTCCGTGCCCTGGAGCAGCTGTGCGATGGCCGTGAAATAGGCGTTTCCGGCCTTCTCGTTCTCATAGTAGCCCTTGAGCTCCGCTTCGAGGGCGCTTATTTTCGCCTCTCGTGCCTCCAAATCCCTGGCACGTACAGTTTTAAGTCCGAACATGATGAATGCGTTTATTTGCTCCCAAAATATGAAATACGGGGAATTTTCCACCGCCCCGTCTCTCGGTCTTTCCGTTATGCCTGCCCTGGGAGGTCCCCGTCGTCGTTTGCGATTGCGAGCCGGCGCAGGTGAGTGGTGGCGTAGCTGGCCGCGTCCATCGCGTGGTCGCCGCCGTCCTCCGGCTCGGCCGTGAAAACCTCCGGGTCTTCCTTGCTCGGCTTGAATGAGTACGTCTCCACTTCGTCGCCGATGTCCTTTCCGACGTACTTCACCTTGAAGCCCTGAAGGTAGCCGATGCGGCCCACCTTGTCGCGGTTGATGCCGGGGACCGCGTTGATGCCGTACTGCACGCGGAGTTCCTGGATGCTGTCGGGGCGGGCCGGGTCGCAATAGACGAGCGCGTGGTCGCAGTTTGCCCCGCGGGCCTCGCAGTCGCGCCGGACGGCCCGCGCGACGTCCTTCGGGAGCATGCCGGTCGAGTACATCACCTGGACCACGTACAGCGTCCGGGTGAGTGGGTCGAAGGCCATCCGCAGGAGGGCGTCCGGGTCGTTGCTGTAGCCCCAGTCGTTGCCGTACCACCATTCCAGGCCCAAAGGGATGTCCGCGAGGGTGCAGGCCTCCCAGCGCGGGTAGATGAGGCCGGAGCGCTTCACGGCCCAGTCGCCCAGGTAGATGTTGCGGTACTTCTCCGGGTTCTCGCGCTCGCACTTCAGCGCCTGCTCGATGAAGGAGGGCGAAAGGTAGGCCCGCATGTCCGTCCAGCAGGTGTGGATGTAGCGGACGTCGTCCACGATGCCGTTGTAGTCGTAGGGGACGCCGGGTTTCTTGAAGAACCTCTTGTAGATCCAATGGTGGATGTCCGTGGGGTTCAGCGCCAGCATCACCTCATTCGGCGCGTCCAGGACGCGGATGGACAGGTCGATGGTGTCGAAGTCGGCGGTCTTCACGAGCTCCTGGGCCTCGTCCAGGAAGAACTTGCGGAGCTTCGGGATGGACTTGAGCTTGGCGGTCTGGTTGCCGGAGCTCGTCTGGATGCCCCGGAATATGAGGTGGCCGCTGCTTATACGGTTGGTGATGATGTCCTTCGTCTGGGTGAAGTGCGACGTCTTGCCGAGCAGCTTTATCTTGTCTGTGTATTCAGGCATGACGGAGACTTCCGCGGAGGCCATCGTCTGGCGGCAGTACAGGATCGTGTTGGCGTCCAGGTAGGTGTCGCAGACCGTCGCCGTGCTCACCGCGGTCGATTTGCCGCCGGCGCGGCCGGAGGTCAGCACCGTATAGCGCGGGCCGCCTCTCCGGTCTTTCTGGAAAAGCGGCTCGAACTTAGGGTGGAAACGTATCTCCGGGCGCGGCATGGCGGCTAATCGTTCTCCGGGCGCGAGGTGTCGCCGAATACGATCACGGGCGGCTCCTCGGTTGCGATGTTGATGTTCACGCCGTCGTCCTCGGTGTAGCCGGCGGCCTTCATGACGGCGGAGTATGCCTTCGTGTCGGCCTTGCGGATGGCCTTCTGGATCTGGCGGACGTGCATCGCCACCTCCTTCGTCATGTCGCTGTCTGCGACGACGCCTTCCTTGCGGATCTCGTCCAGGATCTGGGGGTCTGTCACCTTCATGGCGAGGATGGCGCGGACGAGCTCCTTCCCGGCCTTCTTCTTCAGGCGGGCCCGCACGGACGCCTTGCCTCCTTTCGACTGGATGGTCCGGCGCTCGTCCTCCGGGCGGGTGTTGAGTGGTATGAGTGTATCAGGGTTTGACATGGCTTTGCGTGTTTATGATGGTTTGCCGAACACCTGGACGGCGATCTGGTGCGCGACCTGGGCGGTCATGACGGGAGGGACCGACATGCCGGCAAGGAAGCGCAGGCGTCCTTCGTTCGTGTAGTCGTAGTCCTGCGGGAAGGTGCCGATGCTCAGAATCTCCTTCTCGTTCAGGGACCTGGGGATCGAGGTGAGCAGATGCTTTCCCGTTGTGAGTGTCGCGCAGACGCGGTCCTCATCTACCCAGCTGGTGGTGTAACCGGTGTTCTTGCCTTTTGTCCGCTCGTTCGTGTGGGCGAGTGAACGGTCTCCGCGCTTCCATTTCTCGAACGCCTCCATTTCGGAGGGCGAGAGGTTCGGCGCCGTGTCGGTACGATCGATGATTTCGCCGAACAGGATCGGCGGCTCGTTGAAGGACAGCTTCAGGGGCGGGAGGTCCAGGTCCTTGCGCCGGCCTATGACAAAGCAGCGCTCCCGGATCTGGGGGACGCCCATTGATGCGGCGTTCAGGATGAACACCTGGCAGGCGTAGCCGCCCCGGTTCAGGGTGTCGAACACGCGGCGCAGGTAGGACTTCGCGTTGCCGACGGCGAGGCCCTTCACGTTCTCCAGGAGGAACACCTTCGGCTGGAGCTTGATGATGGTCTCGCAGTAGACGAACACCAGGTCGTCGAGCGTCTGGAGCGCCTGACCCTCCGCGAAAATCTTCTCCTTGCCCCAGGCCTTCTCCCTGCTCCCGGCGAGGCTGAAGGTGGAGCAGGGCGGCGAGCCGTCCAGGAGGTCGAGCTGGTAGAGCTCGTCCGGCAGGTCCTCCCGCTTGTTGAAGACGCGGAGGTCCTCCGTGTACAGATACTTCGGGTGATGGTTGCGCGCGTAGATGGCGGAGACCTTCTCGTCAATCTCCACCCCGCCTAAATGCTCGTAGCCCGCTAATTTATAGCCCATTGACGACCCCCCCCCCACAAATAAATGTGCCGAACACCTTCAGGCCGTTCGGCTGTATGCCCGGCGCCGGATAGCCGTCGGCCATCCTCCAGCTGTATGGAAACTTGTGCGCGCTCATAGGCCCAGGACTTTAAGCACGGCGTCTTCCGGCGTCTCGCCCATGTCGCGGAACTTCGCGGCGACGAAATGGAACTCGTCCGGGGTGAGCTCTATCTCTATGGTGACGCGGTCGTCCACCGGGGAGGCGTTGCCGTCGCCCTGGGGCTTGTCCTGCGGGTCGCTGTAGTCGTTGATGCCGTAGTCCGCAAGGTCGAACTCGTTCCATTCGTCGGCCAGGGCGTCGTAGTCCCATTCGCCGAACTTGGCGTTGTCCTTGATCGCGATCTCCTTGAGCTTGATGAGCGGCGTGTCCTGGGGGATGACGATGCACGGGATTTCCGTGACGCCCTCCATCTCGCGGAGGACGGACAGGCGCATGTTCCCGCCGATTGCCACGTACTTCCCCTCGAATTCATAGACGAGCGGCGGGCGGAGATCCAGCATTTCCGGGGTCTCCTTGATGGACTTCTTCAGGCGTGCGAGCTCGCGGACGGACCAGGAGCGCGGGTTGCGCGGAAGTCCCGGTATCTGGCCGTCGTTCGGCTGGACGAGTGCGAGGTTGATGGATTCAGTCTTCATATCCGAGCGCTTTGAGCAGGGAGCCGGCCTTGTCCTCGCCCAAACGGGCTGAGACGAGCGTCGCCTGCGGTTCGTTGTATTTCAGCTTTAGGACGATGTTCTCGTTGAACCCGCCCACGTTGATCTCCTTGTTCTTGTCGGAGTAGTCCTTCACCTCGATGGCCTCGACGCCCCACCTCTCCAGGGGGAGGTCGGCCCAGTCGCGGGAGAGCATGGCCTGGTTCCAGAGGCCGTAGTCGCCGTTGTCTTTCAGGACGATCTCCTTCACCTTCTCCCGGTCCATGTCCTCCGGGAGGATGTAGCAGGGTGCGTCCTTTGCGCCCATCATGGTCAGGGCCGCGAGGCGCATGTTGCCGCCTATGACGACGAAGGTCCCGTCATGCGGGTAGACGATCAGGCCGCGGGCCTCCAGGAGCTGCGGCGTTTCCTGGATGCTCTCGGCGAGGCGGTCGAGCTGTTCGCGCGTCCATTGTCTCGGGTTGCGCGGCAGCCAGTCCACCTGTCCTTCGTTCAGGCGGATCCTGGACAGGGGGATGTTTACTGGGTGAATCTTTGGCATATTATTTTTCGGTTGAGCATGATTTCCTCGAAGGTTGCAGCAGTCGTCGGGGTTTGCGTTTACGTGAAGGTCCCACCAGCGCTGATGTTCTTCCACGTCCTCGCAGACCGACACTTCCCGGAAGCCGGTTATGCTGTCGATGAGCCCGCGCTTCTTGGCGAGCGGAAGGTGGTCGTAGCCGTTGTGGTGTTCGGTGTAGCCGGAGAGGTCGATTTCCGCGTCCAGGTTTGACAGCCACTTTCGGATCCACGAGTTCACGCGGAGAAACTCCACCAGGATCTTGTCGCAGCGGACGGAGTTTATGACGGCGAGGTCCACGAGTTCCGGGATGAATGGGGACAGGCGGAGCTGCACGTCTATCCCGGCTTCCTGGAGGCGTTCTATGGCCTTTATGCGAGCTCCGGGTCCAGGTGCGCCAGGTTCTATCCTCTTGCATGTCTTCTCGTCCGTTATCGTCAGCGAGATCTGGACGTGTGCGAGCTCCGGGTCCAGGTGCGCCAGGTATTCGGGCTCCGCGACAAGGTCGGACTTCGTCACGATGAGATAGCCGACCCGCATTTCGTTCAGGGCCTGGATGGTCTGCTGGGTGATGCGGTTATCCCTCTCAAGGGGCTGGAAGCAGTCGGTCATCCCGCCGAGGCGCACTATGTCGCCGCGGCGCAGCCTGGTGCGGATCGTGTGACGGATTCTGTTGATGTTGGCGATGGACGGCTGCGCGGGGTTCCAGAGCTTGCGGAAGTCCAGGAGGGCGCGGGCGTAGCAGTAGCCGCAGTTGTGCTGGCATCCGCAGCCGTAGGTGTCGAGCCTGATGGCATAGTGACAGCGGTCGCCCTCGTTTCCGGCCACCTTCTTAAAAAAGGATTTGAATTCGCTGCTCATTGTTTGCCGAGGAAATACATGATTCGTCTTGCGCTGTCGTAGCGGACCGGGATGTTGTTGGCCGCATGGTACACCGTCTCCCAATGGCACCGGGTTCCGCGCGCTATCTGGGCGATGGACATGCCGGACGCCTTGATGGCGGTCGAGAGTTCGGAGAGGCCTTCAGCGAGGTCGGCGGCGAACTCGGATTCTGGTATGCGCCGCTCCTCGCTCATAATCCAAGGCGTCTTTCGTAGTCCCGGCGGAAGCGTCTGCGCTCCGGGCCGGTTCCGTAGGTCATTATCTTCAGGGCCCCGGTGAGCAGCTTCTCCTGCTCGTCGTAGTTCTCCGGCTTGTCAGGCCCGTCTTTGAGTTTTCGGAGGGATTCCAGGCGGTACTCGATGTGTTCCTTGAATTGCAGATTAGTCATAGTTTTGCGTGCTTGATCTGCCGCAAATGTAGTAAAAAAGCAGAAAACGGCGTATCAAATACACCGTTTTCGTACAAATTAGGCCGATTTTGTGCGTTTTTACCGCCAATTAAGGCTTTTGCGCTCGTTCTGTGCGTCTTCCCTTGCCCGGTCCATCCTGGCTTGCGCTACGGCAATTTCTACCGACGTTATGCGCGCCATCCTGCTCGCCTCCATGGCCATGTATTCCTTCACCAGATCCCGGAAGGCTTCGAAGGTCCTGACCACCGCGTATTTGTTGCCGGCCCGCTCCGCCGCCGCCTGCCAGGCCTTCTGGGACGGGCGCTGCTTGCTGGCCCTGTCGCGGGTCTTCATTTCGATGCACAGGGAGCCGTAGCCGCCGCGGGCCTCCAGGAGGATGAGGTCGGCGACGCCGGCGGTGACGCCTTCCCCCTTCATGATTGCTCCCTCGATCCTGGAGCGGCCGCCGCCGTTCGGGACGGCGAACAGCATCAGGGCGTGGTCCGGGTACTGCGCCCGGAACCAGGCGACGCAGGTCTTCTGCAGGTTGCTCTCCTGGTGCCGGGGCCTGGCCCGGTGCTCGTTCTTCTCCTGCTGGGCCAGGAGCCGCTTGTATGCGTCCAGGGGGAGTGAGTTGGCGGGTTTGGCTTGCTTCATTTCTTCCCCTCCTCAATGCGTTTATACACCTCCTCAAGAGAGGCGCGGGTGATGATAAGCACATCGTTGAACGGCCCGACCTTGATGAAGCAATACGGACGGCCGGATCGGTAATCCGGGAAGGGTTTCGGAGGGATTTCGATAACGTCGCAGCGCACGCCGAACTCGTTGATTTCGTAAAGATCGATCTCTTTCTCGCCTCCGCTTTCAAGCTGTATCTTGATGATGTCCTCTTTCGGGACAAGCTCAAAAGTGGCGTTGTAGTAGTCGCCCTCGGACAGCTCGATTGCCTTGAGAGCAGCCACGTTGCTATACAAGTCGATGCCGGCCTTTTTCGCCTCCCTCTTTACGGCTTCTTCTGCGGATAGCGCCAGGGCGTCAAGGGCTGATGGCGTGTTCTTCATTATTGCGTTTTTCATGCGTTTCGAGACGCTGAAACAAACGCGCATTCTCTTTTCGTGTTTCATTGATAAATCGTTGTTAATACCTGATGTAGAATATCCCTACGGCGATGAGCGCCGCGAGGATTACGATGATGATGATAGCGAGCTGAAAAGCGTCGAAAAGGTCGTCTTTATTTTCCATGTCGTTGTGTGGTTTATTTGTGAATAAAAAAGGCACGGCGGGGGCTATAACCGTATGCATTGAAAAAACTATTTGAAGGATGAATATTGACCAATCCCCTGCGGACCTCGCGGCCGGCGTTTCCGTGCCTCGTAAATTAGTCCTCCAGAATTTTCAGCAAGGCTTTCGCCTCCTTGTAACTGCCGAACCCCTTGACATCCACCCAACGGTCGAACAAGAAACCTTCTTCCAGCCGTTGAACGAAGTAGCCCGTCACTGGGATGCATCCGAAATAGCATGGGTATCTGGAAATGATTCTATACATTTTCAGTCCTCCTTGCTTTTTTTGAATTCCCGAAGCACTTGTCTGCAATGCCTCTGCGAGAATGCCCTTATGCGTCCCGTCTTGCTAAACCTTTCAAGCATAATTACCTCATCAATGGCAAGAATGTCTTGAATGTCCTTCCAGGTTATTTTGTCTGGTGCTTTCATAATAAATCGTTATTAAAAAGGGCGCGGTGGGGGTAGCTTAACACCTAAAACACTTGATATGAATACAGAAAAGCCCCTGCGGTGGTGTCGCGCCAGCGCTTTTCCGCGCCCTGGTTGGTTAAATAAACAGCTTTCCGGAGAGGTCGCGCTTGAGCGCCGCACGCATGGCCCAGATCGCCTTCGCCCGCTGGTCCAGGCTCTCGATGTACGCCTCCGCCTGCTCGATGGAGGTGGCGCAGAAATAGCCGTGCGAGTTGGCAATCAGGTGCGGTACCAGGCCGTTGATGCGGATGTAGTTGATGCACTTCCGGACGCGGGCCTCCGTCAGTTTCTGGTACCCCTTTTCGGTCAGCAGCAGGCACAGCTCCTTGTTCCGGATCGCGTGCTTGGCTCCTACCCGCGTCTTGAGCTCGTTCACGAGCATGGGGACGATCATGTCACGCTCGTATGTGGACAGCGTGGCGGTGTATTCTTCAAAATTGGTTATCATGGCAGTTTCAGTTTTCCTCCAGCCATCTGTATATCTTCCGGCAGAGGGCATTGATGGCCGGCGGGATGCCCTTTGTCTTGTTCGGATCGACGAGCGCCTGGTTGATGGCCGTGTGCCAGCGGTTCGCCAGGGCGAATGCGTCGCGGTTGATAGCGTCGAGCTGCATGTTCTTCTCCGGGCGGTGGACGGTCATGGCGCGGCCGCCGGCATCCCTTCCGAGGACCTTCCCGACCCGGTACACGTTGCCCCAGGCGCACTGCGCGGCCTGGGCGAGGACGTGGCAGAGAAGCGCGGAGACGATTGGCTTGCGGGCGTCGAAGGGGATGTCTCCGAGAAGCAGCATAAGCTCGGACCGGAGGACCATCACGTTGTTTGCGATGTAGGTCTCGAATTCGTCCATCAGGTCCGTCACCCGGTCGGAGCCCTCCATGCCGATGGCGGCGAAGAACGGGCGGTTGAATCTGGTGTAGTTCTCGGCCCAGTCGCGGCGGAGGCGCTTCTCCTCCCGATGCAGGTCCAGGGGCGCGATGTCGCGGTTGTAGATCGTGTAGATGGCGTCGCCCAGGAGGAAGGGAAGCAGGGGCTCCACGGAGTCGCCCTGCATTCGCTTCCGGCCGATGCTATTCAGGTACTTGTTTATCAATTCCTTCTTCGTCATGGCTCAACGCTTTTCATAAAACAAATCCAATGAGTTCCCATGGTCTTCCCGGACTTGTGGCCGAAGATTGGCCTTTCGGGTGTAAGCGATAAAACATTCTTGACCTTAATGTCTGAATCACTCCATTTGAAAATAAGGAATCCGCCCGGTTTGAGGACGCGAAAACATTCCGCGAACCCCTCGCGCAAATAGTCTCTCCAATTCTTACGGAGCTCGCCGTATTCGGCATAAAGGTCTCCACGCCTTTCGTGCGATGCTTGGTTGTCCCTGGAGTAATAAACCATATGCGGCGGGTCAAAGACTACCATGGCGAACGAGTTGTCCGGATAGGGCATGTTCCTGAAGTCAGCAACGACATCAGGGTGGACCTTGAAAAGACCTCCTTTTGAGAGCGGGATTTCGTCGCGAATATCCTGGAACAAAACTCGCTCGTCCTCCTTGTCGAAGTAGAACATACGTCCGCCGCAGCAGGCGTCTAATATAGGTTTTGTCATATGTTGATCCCGTGTTTCCTGATTTCTTCCTTCTGCTTGCGGTAGCGCCAGTAGCGGCGCATGGCCTCGGACCTTTTCGCCTTTGTCTCCGGGCTCTCGACGTGTCCCTTCTTGAACTCGCCTGCGGGGTTGGATCGGACGCCCTTCGGGAACCTGGACGGGACGTTTCCGCACCGCTTGAGCCCTTCGGACGCGAGCTTAGCGATGTCGTGCCGTCTGTCCTCCAAGAACCCGGGGCGCTTCTCCAGGCCGAGCTGCCGAGCCTTGCGGATGAGGGTGCGGGGCGAGACGCCGATCCACTGGGCCAGGGGCTTGTTGAACATGATAGGGAAGAAGTCATTCAGGAGCTTCAGCATCCTGGGCGTCCATTCGGTCCCGTGGTGGTGCTTCTTCAGGCCCATGCGCTGAGCCTTTACGAAGGTTGCGCGGACGGTGCGGCCCAGCTTCCTCGCGATCTCCTCGCAGGTGCAGGACTGATAGAGAGTGCGGAGCTTCTCCTCGTCCATGTATGTCCATTCCCTCACTTTCATATCTCGCCCCTCCTGCAGTCAAGGACGTCGCCGACGATGTAGTCGTAGCCGAGGCGCCGGGCGATCCTGGTCGCCTCGCGGTTCAGGGGGAGCCCCTTCAGGCGTCCCTCCTCGTCCATGACGAGGGTGTGGCCGTTGCTGAATTCGATGAGCTCGATGTAGCCACCTACGTGCTTCTGGAGCTCCTCCAGGGAGAACTTCCTTCCGTTCCTGGGCGAGATCTCCCGTTTCTCGCCGGTTGCCAATAATAGTGTTGCCATTTGCGTGTGTCGTTAAAAGAGTTTCAAGTCTTGCTTTTTTCGGGAGACGCGGCGGACCGCCTTGTTCACGTCGCAGGCTATCAGCCGGACCTGCTCCTTGATGCGGCGGTCGTCGGTGAGCCGGGCGATGGTGTTCAGCCGGCGCTGGATCGTCCGCGCCTCCCTTGTCGTGAGTGTTGCCCCGATGTCCATTACTCCTCCGGTGCTTCAAGCAGGAGCTTTTCCTCGTTATACTGGTCGTCCGGAAGGAGGTTGTCCCGCAGGGCCTGGAAAATCGTGGATTGGCTCATCTCCGGTGTGATGTCCTTCTCGTTGAGAAGGATCCCGTCGCCGTTGTAGAGCCCGGCCTTCCCAATTTCAAAGTTCATGAAGACGTAGCATTCCTCGTCCACGTAGTCGCCGCCGGAGCGGAGGTCGCCGATAAGGTCCTCGCGGCTGGCCTCGAGCGGGGTAATCTCCGCCTTGTACTGCGCCTTGACGGAAGCGAGCTCGCGCTCGAGGTCCGATATCTTGACGCAGAGGTCGGAGATTCTCCTGCGGATTTCCGTCACCTCGTCCTCGGAATAGGGGCGCTTGTAGTTGTGGTTCACCACCTGGTCGGCGGTTTCCTTGATCTTCGCCAGGCGGTCTTCCGGCGTCATGTCCTGATAGATGGCTGACGGCATTCCGGCCGCGGCGACGTTCTGGGTGTTTGTGTTTTCGTTCATTTCGATTGTGTTTTAAGAATGTGTTTTTTCAGTTTTCGATGCGGAAGTCCAGCTTGTAGTCACCGGCGAGGTCGTTGTCCCTGATGAAGGAGGACACTCTCATGGCGGCCCCTGGCGTCCTGAATATGAGGGCGAGCTGCTGGTCCTTCCGGCGCATGTTCGTGAGCTGGCAGAGGAAGGTGTCCTTGGTTGCGTCGGGTTCCGGGGAACGGTTGATGGCGGCGTTCCAGACTGCCCGGTACCAGCGCAGGGCCTCCTCATCCCACCGCTTGCCGGACTTTAGGGGTTTCCAGTCATGGGCGGCCCGTTCATTGTCGGTAACAGGCGTTCCGTCCGCATACGTCCATAACGTCATGTTATAGTGGTCAAGGAAGCGCTGGGCCTCGCCCAGGGGGTCCTTCACGTTATCAAAAAAGAAAATCTCAAAAAAATCAGCCGCCGTAAGCGGCGTATTATTAATACTGTTTGTTTGTTTGTTAGTTAGTATGTTAGTTAGAGGGATTCCGTTCGCACTCCGTTCGGATTCCGTCCGCATTCCGTTCGCACTCCGTTCGGACTGCGGCTGCTTTCCCCACCGGGCTGCGTTCGCTTTTCGGCTGGATTCGCTCCTGGCTCCGAACCGGCTCCGCATTTCGTTGATCCTGGCGGTCGCGGACTGGCTGAACAGGCAGCCGTCCTTGACCTCGAAAAGCCGGTACCCGGTCACGACCTTCTCCACCTCCGCGGGCTTGCACCAGCGGAGGGCGAAGGCGATGCTCTTGTAGTTCGCGGGAATCGAGCCGCCGTTCTCCCAGAGCATCTCCACCAGGCACCAGTAGATGCCGAGCCCCTGGCCGCCCATGTCCATCTGCAGGTCCATGAGCTTCGGGTCGTTCCTCGCGCCGAAATCGTGGGTTATGTATGGCAGGTCCTTCATATCTCGTTCTTGTTGAGTTCAATGGACAGCCCGGCCCTGGCCACGTGGACGCGGGCGAAGATGGCCGTGTCCGAGGCCATCTTTGAGAATTTCTTGGCGTCTCCGTTGCTCGTCGACAGATGGATCAGGACGACCGTCTTGAGCTCGGAGGTCATGTTCGCGCGGATGAGCTCGCAGGCGCTGCGGATGGACATGTGCTTCCCCCTGGTGCGGGCGGCCCTGGAGGCGTCGATCCTACCGTTCGCCACGTTGTCGTCCAGGAGGGCGTCGTCGTAGTTCGCCTCGACCATGATGTGGTCCAGGTGGAGCATGCGGAAGTCGTACGGGACGAGCTGCGTGTCGGTGACGAAAAGGATGCGCCCGGCCTCCGGGTGCTCGATGACGAAGCCCAGCGGCTCCGCGGCGTCGTGCCTCACGTCGAAGGGCATTATCTTCCAGTCGTCCACGTAGGCGACCTCCATCGCCCGGAGGGGGCGCGTGGTGCCGGAGAGGCGGACGGCCTTCAGGGTGCCCTCGCTGGCGAAGACGGGGATGCCGAGCGCGGCGTAGCGCTGCGCGTAGCCGGCGTGGTCCCCGTGCTCGTGGGTGATCAGGGCGCCGGCGATCCTGGAGACTGGCATGGAGATCCGGCGCATCATCGCCTCCGGCTTCACCCCGCACTCCAGAAGGAGCGCGGAGCGACGGGCCTCGAGCAGGTAGCCGTTGCCGGAGCTGCCGGATGCTAAGACGGTCAGTTTCATGGCTTGAAAAGGTTTTCTTCATTACCATCGTTCTCCCAGGGGAGCTTTTCCTCCTTCGGTTCGTTTTCGGCCTCCTGGGCGCCTTCCTTCGCCGGGACGGGTTCGGGGTCGGGCGCGGGTGCCGGAGCCTCCTGCTGGGCTTCCTTGTGGGCTTCTGCGGCATCCTGCGGAGCCGGGGCGTCGGCCTCCGTGAAGACGGGCTTGATCTGGTTCGCGGCGGGCGCGGGCTCCTGGCCCTGCTCGTCCGGTCCCTCCTCCGGGATGTACATGCCCTCGACGGCCATGGGGAAGGCCTCGCGGAAGGCCTGGGCGATGGCGACCTTGCGGATCATCGTGCCGGGCATGGCGGCCCAGGTGCTCTTTCCCTTGTTGTACTCCTGCAGACGGACGCGGGCGGTTATGGGGTGCTGGCGGTCCTTTCGGTACACCTTCGCCCAGCCGCCGACGAGCTGGTCGCCGGGGAGGAAGAAGGAGCCCTCCTCCTCCAGGACCTTCCCGTCGCGGATGACGATGACCCCGGCCTGGTAGCCGGTGTATTCCGGGCTGTTCTCGCCCCGCTTCATGAAGGCCGCCTTGCTGATGATCATGCTCGCGGGCTCGCTCCCGTACTTCACCATGTAGGCGTCGCCGATGAAGGGGTTCAGGAGGTTCGCCCGGCAGAGGCTGATGAACTGGATGATCTCCGCGTCGGAGACGGCGGCCTGGCCGCGGGTCAGGTAGCTGCGGACGATCTGGAAGGAGAGGTTCACGTCCTCGCCGTTCACCTGGTAGGTAATTCGGCCCTTGTCATTCGCCCCCAAGAGGGTCTGGCTGACATTCGCCTGGTTGTTGTTTTCGTTTGCCATAATTGAATGTATTTGCGTGTGTTATTTGGTTTCGTTTCTCTTTATGATGGTGTCGATGTCGCTCCGGCGGTAGAACACCTTGACCCCGATCCGGACGGGCCGGAGGTAGCCGCGCTTCTCCCAGCGCCAGAGCGTCGAAGGATCGACGCCTCCCAGGAGCCGGACGCGGGCCTCCTCCTTTGCGATGAGCGTGTCCTTGTATACGACCATCTGGCGGGCGGTCTCCTTCTCCTCCTCGGCGCGTACCTTGCGGACAAGCGCCTCGTTGGCCTCCAGGAGGTCGCAGAGCCTGATGCTTACGGTCATTTCGGGGTAGTCCCTCGCCAGCTCCATCAAGTCCATGGCTATTCGGGTATGATGGTCAGACTGCCGATTTCCTTCACGACGAGGCGGATGACCTGGGTCTGGGTGTCGAAGGTGTCCTGGGTGATGCTCTCCGCGTTGTCGATGAAGATGGGCGCACGGCTGCCGTAGCGCTCCGAAAAGACGCGGATGCAGTCGAGGCCGCAGAGGATCTTCATGGCGTCGTTCATGCTGCGGTAAGGCACCCCGTCGGGGCTGGTGACCTCGCAGGTCTCCACGATCCCGCCCTCCATCGTCGTGTCGAACATCTTCCATCTGGCGACGCTGAACAGCCCGGAGATAGCCTTCTCCACGCTGTCGATGTCTGCCTTGACGAACTCGGCCGCGCGGGCCTCGTCCTTCTCCTCCTGGGCTATTGCGTCGGCGAAGTTCTTCGCCTCGCGCTCCTTCTGGCGGATGAGCTCCTCCTGCTCCGCGCGCACCTTGCCGACGGAAAGGGCGTCCTGGGCCTCGAGCTCGGCGCGGGCGAAGCGGTCCATCTCGTCGCGGATCTGCTGCTCTATCTGCTTGCGGTCGTGAATGAGCTCGTCGAGGTCGGCGGGGCGGCTGGCGGTCTTGAGCGCCTTCGAGCGGAGCTCCTGCTCCTGGCGTGCGAGGGCCTTGAACTCCTCGGAGCTCCTGGCGGATGCCTCGACCTCGGTGTTGGAGACGGACTTCGCGCCGGTCTCCAGGGCGTTGACCTCCGCGGTCTTCTGCTGAAGGTCCTGCTCGGCGGTGGCGAGTTCGGCACCGAGGGCGGCAAGCTCCTCGCCGGCGCCCTTCAGGAAGGTGTCCAGTTCGGAGATCCTGGCCTTGATTTCCTTCGCCTCGCCGATGAACCCGTCGAGGGCCTCCTTCTTCATCTTCAGGAACTCGTCCTGCGCCTTCTTCTTGTCGCGCATGAGCGTCGCGGCGGGGATGGCCTGCCCGCAGCAGGGGCAGACGTCCGTGGCGACGAACTCGAAGGCCTTCGCCTTCTCTGCCTTGTATTGTTCGCCCAGCTCGTTGAGCCTTGCGGCGAGTTTGCCGCGCTCGCGCTCGGCCTTCGCCTGGGCTTCGCGTTTTGCGTCGTGCTTCTCGGAAATCCCGTACAAACGCTGGCGGACGCCGGAGACGGCGCGCTTCGCCATCTCGATCTTGTAGCTCTGCTCGGTGTAAGCGTCGGTTGCCTCCTTGCGCTTCTTGTCCAAGATGGCGTTCATCTGGAGCTGCACCTTCGTGATCTCGTCCCACGCGGCCTTGTTTTCGGCCCTGCGGGCGGCGTCGGCCTCATCGGCGCTGGCGATCGACTTGTCGAGGGCGTCGGCCTTCGCCTTGAGCTCTGCGACGGCCTTGTCGCGGCGGGCCTTGAGTTCGGCGAGCTTGACGGCGACGGCGTCGGTGTCCTGTTCCTTCGGGAGCGCCTCGCGCATGCCGTCGATGCGGGAGAGGACCTGGGCGAGGTCGCGCTTGTTCGCGGCCTTCTCCATGGAGATCCGCTTGCGGTAGTCCTCGATGGACCGGCCGGAGAGCTTGTTCACCACGTCGGCGAACTCCTCGCGGACGCGGAGGCGGTTCGGGTCGTCCTTCACGAGTTCGAGCAGGGCCTTGCGGCGCTCCTTCCACCCGGTGAATGCGTCGTCGATGAAGTAGTGCGGGTTGGTGAGGAGCTTGAAGCTGTCCTCCTTTAGCCAGCCGGAGACGACCGCGTCGTAGGCGGCCTTCGTGCCGACGTCCACCCCGTCCACGTAGAAGCCGCTGGTGTGGCCATTCAGCACCTCCTCGGTCTCGCCGGTGGGCTTGACCCAGTTCTCCGTCCAGGAGCGGCGCAGGACATGATCCTGGCCGTCAACCCTCAAGAGGGCTTCGACCCAGTGGTCCTCGCGGGGGAAGGGTCTGCCGGTCTGCGGGTCGATGGTCTTGATCTCGAAGGTGCTGGAGGTCTGGTCCCGGTGGTCCTTGCCGAACAGCAGCCAGGTGAAGGCGTCGAAGACGGTGGACTTGCCGGAGCCGTTGGGGCCCTCGATCCTGGCGTTGCGACCTCCCAGGATGTACTCTGCCTGGCGCATTCCCTTGAAGTTGCGCAGGCGCAGTGCTAAAATTCTGATTTCCATGATTTGCGTGTGTTAAATTGTAGTGATGTCAAGTGTGTTTTCGTCCTTCTGTCTCCGGCGTCCGCATCTCCGTGCCTCGACGCGGCGCACCCTTGCGCTGCGGACGAAGTCGCTGGAGAAATCCGTCGTCACAATCTGCACGGATACAATCGCAAGCAGGAGCGCGGATCCTACGCGGCGGCGGAACTCCGCGAGGTCGATGTGGAAATTCTCCGAAAGGAACCAGGCGACCAGGGCGTTGGTACTCCTGGGGATGCCGGTCTTGTCGTAGATGTTCTGCGTGTGGCGGATAACCGTGTTGTGGCTGATTCCGGCGGAGCTTGCGATCTCCTTGCCTATCATCCCGGACACGTAGCCGGAGGCGACGCGCGTCTCGGCGGGCGTGAGGACGTTATCGGTCTTTAGCTTCATAGGCCCCAGGGCTCCTTGACGCCGTAGTAGGCGAAGACGGCCTCGATCTGCCTGGCCTTCTCCACGTCCAGGGTCTTCACGCGCCCGGAGGCGTAGTTGTTGAAGGACGCGTTCGTGGTGATCTCCAGGATGCGTGTTAGCCTGGAGCGCACCTCCGGGACGTCCTTGACCCGCAGTTCGGAGAGGCCCTTCTTGAAGGCCCGCGCGGGGTTGGCGGTGTTTGATGTGATTGGCATGGTTAGTTTGATTTTGTGATTTCGAGCTTCTTGGAGCCCCATCCGCAGAGGGCGGAGAGGCCGAGGCAGACGTAGTTCCAGAGGCCTGGGCCTCCGTCGGTGTACTCGACGCAGCCGGCGAAGATCGCCACGATGCAGATGGCGCCGAGGATCTTGGAAATGCTTTTCTTTTTCATGGTATTTGCGTGTTGTTTGTAGTGTCTTGAAAAACCGGAAGGAGCTCGCACCCGTTCCGGGTTGTCCTAATTATGAGTATTGTGTTTATAGCCTCCCTATCCCTGGGAGGTTTGGGTCTTTAGGCTACCTGGATCTTGTAGATAGCGCCCTCAACGAAGTCCTTGAACGCGAAGTAGTGCTCCAGGTAGTCCTTGCCCTTCAGGTTCTGGGTGAAGGAGTTCTCTCCGTCGTAGACCTTGCGGAAGAAGGTCTTGACCTTCTGGATGATGGAGAGTTCCATCCTGCTCTGCATCTTCCACATGATTTCGAGCTCCTCGTAGGAGAGGTCGATCTCGTAGGCCCGACTTACCTGGTCGTTCAGTTCTTTAAGGGAGTGGATCTTGTCTGCAATCTCCTTGGCGTAGCGCTTGGTTTCGATGTGCTTCTTGCAGGCCTTCTGCAGTGCTTCGATTTTTTCGGGGGTCCAAATAGTTTCCATTTTGCGTGCGTGTTTTTGGTTGGTTATTTGGTCGTTTTGTTGTCTTTCACTAACTTTGTGGTGTGAAAAATATTTCTTTCTTGGGACAAAGGTAAAAATTGTTTCCTAAAAAAGAAAATTTTTTTGCGTTATTTTTGATTTTTGTTGCTTTCTATGGAATTGACGTTGCCTGAAAGGGCGAAACTTGTCGTCCGTTACCTATCCCAGAAGCTGGGCGTGACGCAGGCGGAGATCGGTGAAAAGATGGGATATTCTAATCGCTCGGCCTTCTCGGCCGTGCTGAACGGGCTGAAGGTCCTCCCGGTGAAATTCGGCGAGAAGCTCGCGTCCCTGGACGATGAGATAAACCCGGACTTCCTCTCCGGATCTTCCGACAAGATGCTACGCTCGGAAACTACCCAGCCACCCGTGCTCGATGTTCTCAAACAGCAGGAACGCCCCTCCGGGGTGTACCTGCCCCTGGAGCTCGTCAAGATGTTCACGGATATGTCGGAGACCATCAGGTCGCAGCAGGAGACCATCAAGGTTCTCGTCTCGAGGAAGGTCCCAGATTCGAAGGAGGCCATGTGATTGACTTGACGGAATACATAACACTCCGAATGAAATGAAACTGTATCTATTAGCCGTCGCAGGCCTCCTTGCGCTTGCATGCACGAACCCCGGGAAGGAAGCGCAGCCGGTCGTTGACCGATACCTTTCCGGGAGAATAAGCTCCCCGGAGACATACAAGCCTGTACGCCTTGACTACCTGGGCGAGGGCGAGGTGGACCTGGACTTCTACAGACCGGATCTCGATGGGCCGTCCGGGGACAGCGTCGTCGTCCGTGTCTTCCGTCAGTCGTTCCGACATCTGAACAGGACCGGCGACCCGGTCGAGACCGCATGGTGTCTGTATCTGAATGAGGACCTGAACGCCGTGCTGTGCGCCAGCGGAGGGGAGGAACCGATGGAGGGAATAAGATGGACGCGCAGACGATAACGGACCGCTGGTTCCAGGCCTACGACGACCTGCGCCTGACCGGGCGGGTGTCGCAGCGGAGGATCTGCAGGGAGCTCGGCGTGGACAGGAGGAACTTCGCCCAGCAGGAGAAGGACCACGCGCGGCGCATCCTGCGCCCGGAGTGGCTGACGCACCTGGTGCTGAACTACGGATGCTCCGCGGACTGGCTCCTCACGGGGCGCGGATGGCCCTGGGGCGCATAGACGCGAAAGCCCCCGGACCTCTCGGCCGGGGAGCTTCTGTTGCATTCTTATGGAATCATCCGCTTAACTTGATCCTCTTCTACAAAGGTAACCAATTTTACCAGAAAAGCAAATTTAGTTACTCTTTTTTTGCCTCCAGCCTTCCGACGAGCCCGGCCTTCATCTCGTCGTCGATCGTGCGGTAGCGGGCAAATGCGCGGCTACCCTCGGTGTGCCCGGACATCGCCCCGATCACGTTCGGGTCCGCGACCTGCTTGTAAAGGTTCCCGATGAAGGTCCGCCGGGCCAGGTGGCTGCTTGCGACCTCGTTCAGGGGGCGCTTCACCTCCTCCCGCGTGACCGGGTCCAGGACCGTGACCGGGCGCTTGAGACGGGCGGCAAGGAAGCACCGCTTGATGGCGTCGTTGTATTTCTGCTTGCTGATGAAGGGAAGGAGCCGGACCCCCGGCAGGTCGGCATAGCGGGCCACGATCTCCTCCGCGGTGTGGTTGAGCGGGACGCGGACCACCACAGGGCGCTCGTCCACGGTCTTGCGGGGGATGTACTCCAGGAAGCCGTCCACGATGTCGCCCTTTCGGAGCTTGAGAAGGTCCCCGGCCCGGCACCCGACCAGGCACTGGAAGACGAAGACGTCCCGCTGTGCGGCGAGCGAAGGGTGGCGGCGCAGGTTGGTCCGGTAGAGCCTGTCCCGCTCCTCCAGGGTGAGGTAGTAGGGCGTACCGTACACCGCCGTCCCGATCTGGAAGCCGGCGAAGGGGTCGGTGGCGCAGAGCCCGCGCTTCCCGGCCCAGCGGAAGAAGGCCCGTATGACCTTCATGTAGTCGATGATGATGTTCTTCCCGCGGCCGCCCTTCGCAAGGTAGGCGCGGAAATCGTCCAGCACGCCGGCGTCGGTCCCCTCCATGGCCAGCCGCCTCCCCCTCTCCTCCTGGAATCCCTCCAGGTACCCGCGCACGACCTTGTAGCGCTTGTGGCGGTCGATGCTCACGTCCTGCGACCTGCAGAACTCGTCGTAGATGGCGAAGAAGTCCCGGCGGTCGGTTCGGTCGGGATGGTGGAACCGCTCGACGGCCTCCTGCAGCCAGGCGCCCGTCACCAGGTTCGGGTCGGCTTCCTGGAATGCGTCGAGCAGGAAGCGCGTGAGGTCGGCGAGCCGGTCGCGGGTCCTGCGGAGCTCGCGCTGCTCGTCCGTCTCCAGGCGCGGGACTATGACGGCGCCGTCCTTCCATCTGGAAGGCTGCACGGACAGCCGGCTATGTAGGCGGTAGATGTGGTCCCGTCCGCCGACGAAGCGGAGCAGGATCTCGGACTTCCCGCGGGCGTCCACCCGGCGGGAGAGGGAAGCGGATATCTTCGGCATGGTCTCACGAATGCAGTTCGCAGACAAAGATACGGATTTTTGTCAACCGATTGTCAACGGATTGTCAACGAAATGAAACGCCGTGCAATCCGTGACAATGCGTCACGCCTTCCGAAAACGGGCGCGGGATTGCACGGGAGGCGGAAATCACCATTTGCGCGGGCTCACGAAAAAGGTGCCCTTGCAGGGGGTTACGACCCCCCAGGGGCCACGAAACGGAAACGGCAATCGGCTATCCTTCAGGCGGTTGCCGTTTCTCGTGCCCCGGAATTTGTCAACCGTTTGTCAATCTGATTGAAATCTACGGAAAAAGCCCCCCAGGAATGTATCCCGGAAGGGCTCACACGCAAATGGAAACGCGAGGCCTCCGCCCGCAAAGTTAATCATTATTTTCTTTGCGGCAATGGTCGCAGGCGAGTCGGCAGATAATGTCCGCCACGCCCTGGGTAATGTCGCCCACCAGGTAGGCGAACTCCTCCGACAACGGCTCCGTCCCGTCGGCGGACGCGATGGCCTGGGCGACGTGGACGATCTCGTGGACGGTCGTGTTCACCCACTCTGCCCCGCTGGTCTGCGGGCCGATCCAGGAGAGGGAGAACCGGCGCTCCGTGTTGCTGAACGTGAAGCCGCGGTTAACCCCGCCGTCCATCAGGTCCGCGGTCGCGTCCGCGATCTGGCGCGTGGCGCCGAGGTCAAGCAGGCAGGCAAGCACGCCCTCACGGTCGTTCCGGCCGGTGACGAAAAGGAAGTCTGCGGTCCAGTCGCGGACACGGAGCGCCCGGTGTGTCATATCATGTCCTCCCAGACGATTGGCACGCCCTTCGCGTTGCAGTCGGCCAGGTAGCGGGAGAAGGCCATGCCCTCGTAGCCGTCCGGGTCGTCCATCTCGTCCTTGATTGCGAGGGCGAGCTGGTCTTCGTCCCTGACGGAGCTGCCCCAGCGGTCGGCGACGATCATGTTTGCAAGATAGACCAGGTCGTGGCCCTTCGCGTCCCGGAAATCGATTTCGCGGTCGGTGAGCATCTTCTCGACGGCCTCCTTGTCCATCATCTTCATCCGGCCTCCGTTCCTGGGCCTCATCTGCTCGACGGCCCAGCGGGCCATCGCCGGGGAGAAGTGATAGCCGTAGTAACTCAAGTAAGCGTCCAGGCCGGCGGGCCGGATCGCGTAGAAGTCAAGTCTGTCCATGTCGGTTTATCGAATGAGGGGAGGGACGAGCGCCCTCCCCGGATTGCTGGTTCTACATGTAGCGGCCCATGCTGTCGCGGCGTTCGCCGTAGCCTCCTTCGCGGCGGTCGTAGCGCTCGCCGTAGCGCTGGTCGTACATCTGCGGCGGGTAGCCTTTGTAGCCGCCGTCGTAGCGTTCGTTGTACCGGCCGTCTCCGTCCCGGTCGCCCATGGTGCCGCGCTCGCCGTACTGCAGGCGCATCTGGTCGGAGAGCTCCTTGACGGTCCGGTGTCCCTCCTCGATGAGGCGGTTCCCCTCCTCGATCTTCTTCATCGCCTTGGCGAAGTGGTCCGCCTCGTTGCGGTTGGTGATAATCAAAGCCATTATTTTTCCTCCTTTGGTTTTTCGTTCTTTGGCCGGACCGCCGCGGAGAGCATCCCGACCATCTGGTCGAACTTTCCGCTGATCTCGGCAAGCTGGTTCTCCAGGCGTGCAATCTTTTCTGCCTGCTGTGCCTCAAGCTGGCGCTCCGGGTTTAGCTGCAGTATGAGGGAGGGGGCCTTCTGCACCACCATCTCGTGGTACTGCCGCTGCGAGAGGAACTGCTTCGAGCTGTTGCTCGCCGCCTCGATCTCGCGGGTGACGGCCATACGGTCCGGGCTGATGTACCAGCCCTTCTCCGGGTAGTTCGCCCCCTGGCTGTTGACGGGGTATTCGATGGAGGTCGTCTCGTTCCCGAAAGAGATCGAGAGGTCCACGACGAAGCCCTGCATCCCCAGGGCCGGATTTGTTTGCGCTGCCTTCGAGACGTGCGGCTGCGATACGTTCAGTACGCTGGCCATCGCCACGGAGAAGTCCTTGCGGTTGAACACGTAGAGGGTCGCACCTTGCGCAATCTGGGATGCTCCCTGCGGTTGTCCTGTGAACATTGTTTCTTGTTTTTGGTTGTTGATGGATTAAGGCGTCGCCGGCGGGAGGTACGAGGTCAGCTGGAAGATACCGTTGAACCAGTCGTACCAGACCTCGATCACGCCGGCGCCGACGAGGTCGGCAGCGGTGACGTTGGTCCCTCCGAAGAACGTGAGGTTGCGGGTGCTCCCGTTCAGGGTGAAGCGGACCGGCAGGGTGCCGGTCGTCCCGTCCGGGATCGCGGCCGCGATGCGGATGACCACCGACCCGACCTTGGGGATCCGGCGGAAGCCGAGCGAGAAGTCAATGGACTCCTCGCCCACCGTGACCCCGTTCGTGGACAGGTAGGGGACGCCGTTGACATTCGTCGTTACGTTTACATTGCATCCGAACATAGCGCGGTCCTCCCGTTAGAAGTTGAAGCCGTTCGCGCCGGGACCGTAGAAGCCGTTGAAGCCTCCCTGGTAGTAGCCGCCGCTCACGTAGGGGGTGGTGTTCACCGCGGCGAGGTTCGGCCATACGACCGGGACCGTGTTCGGCTGACGGGCGGCGAGCTCGGTCACCTTCTGGTTCAGGGCGTTGAACGCGGAGGTGAACATCTCGGTCTGCTTGTCGTTGCTGATCTGGTTCCGGAGCTGGGTGATGATGTCGGCCTGCGTGTCGATCTTGGCTTGCATGTCGCGCTCGCGGGCGTCGCAGAACTCCTTGACCATCGTGGTCTTGAGGTCGGCGATGGAGCCGGTGATGGCCGCCGTGTTGCGGTCGGCCTGGGAGCCGAGCTGGTTGGTCTGCTCGATCGTCTGGATGCGGTTCTCGTAGCCCTGCTGGGTGGTGAGGAGGCGGTTCTCGCAGCAGCATTCGCAGAGCTTCGCCATGAGGCCGCTGTCGCCGGCCTGGATCGCGTTGATGAGCTGCGGGACGCTGACCGCCTGCTGGAGGGCGAGGGAGGAGAGGCCGTTCTGCAGGGACTGGACCGCGGCGTTGACGAGGTTGAAGTCCTGGCCGATCATGGTGGAAAGGCTCTGCACCGCCGCGCGGGACGCCTCGCCCTGGGAGGTGATGGCGTTCATGATGAGCTCGCGGCCGCTGTTGTTGTTCAGCTGGTTCGAGATGAAGCCGGCCATGCCCGCACCGTTGCCGCCCAGGCCGCCGAAGCCGTTGCCGTTCCAGCCGAACATCTGGGCCACGATGGCGAGGCCGAAGATGTCAATGATGCTGTTGAAGCCGCCCAGGCCCCCGAAGCCGTTGTTGCCGGCGAGGAGCCACGGGAGGAGATTGTTGCCCTGACCCATGCCGTCAGGGATGTAGGTTACATCTGCCATAGTAAGATTTGTTTAATGGTTGTTCGGCAAAGATCGGAACTGCCGGACCGCCCCGGAAATGTGTGCCAATTCTCTGCTAACGGCCTGATTTACAGCCGCGCTTTGTCCACCCGTCGGGCACGCGCTTCCTGAAGGCGGCGAAATCGTGGTACACCCTCCGCTCCGGGGCGGGCAGGAGGTTTCGGTTGATGACGTGCCGGACGTTGTTCTCGCTCTGGCCGTAGTAGCCGGCCAGGTCCCTGACCGTGGCGCGGATGCCTCCGCCCTCCCGGATCGCGCGAGAAATGAGGAACACGTCCTCGTCGGTCATCTGCCCGGTCCGGGCCTTGTGTGCGAGGAGGCCGAGGGAATCCGCCAGCGCCTCCCGGATTGAATTGTCAACTTTCTCCTGCATGTAATTCTTTTGCTATTTCGTGTTTTTCCAAAAATACTTACCTTTGCAGCACCCCTACGGCGATATAACGCAAGCAGCACACGCAAAGGACCTCGAGCCCTCGGAGCGTGTGCTGCATGGCATTATGTAATGTTTGTCGTAGGGGTATGACAACATTTCCGGGGGCTTTTTCCCCTCCCCGGAGGGGGCGACAAGGGAGGACGGGTTCCTCCCTTCTTCGTTAGAATATGCGCTTCCTGAACGTCCAGACGCCCAGCGCCAGGACGGCCAGCAGGAGCCACGGGAAAGCGCCTATGCGGGCCTTCTGGCTCCACGACAAGGGCTTCTCCACCTTCACCTGGACGGCGGTCGTGTCGTGCCTTTCCACGATGCGCACGGAATCGCGCCAGCGGTCCCGGTAGACGTACCTGTCGCGGAAGCGATCGATGTAGACCGTGTCGCCCTTCATCCATTCCCGGATATAAACGCTGTCCCGCTGGTAGGTGGTGTCGCGGTGGTGGACCCGGAGCGTGTCGTGCTGGACGACGATGCGCTCGACGATCTTGGGAGAGCAGGCGGGCAAGATGTGTACTGCCATGAAAAGAAGAATAAGTTTGAAAACCCGCCTGACAGGTGCCGTGTGGTAACGTCGCGTCATCATCGTGTCACCCCTCCCAGGATGTCGGCCCATTTCTCGGTGAAGAACTTATAGTAGCTCACGCCGCGTTTCTCGTTCCACCAGCACGCCCAGATCAGGGAGGGCAGGCCCACCACGAGAAGGTACAGCGGCCCGAGCATGAGGGACTGGCGCGTGTGGCCGTACTCGTGGGCCTCGGTCTTGCCGTTGTAGTTCTGGAAATGCTTCGCCAGGACGATGTGCCGGCCCAGGGAGATCCCGCCCTTCATGCCGGCGGCGTAGTGGACGAGGACGTCCTTGTAATCGACGGTCCTCTCCGGCGTCAGCGCTTCCACCAGGAGCAGCCCCAGCAGATTCTGCGGGAGCTGCCACAGGTAGAGGACGATGGAAACGACGGGCCGCAGGAGCCGCCCGAGGCGTGAAGACAAGTCGGTGAATTTGACTTCCATAAAGTTGGTATAGAATCAGAAAAGATGGAGTTACTTGATTTCGATGGTCACGGCCTCCCCCTTATCCTTCGCCTCCTTCATCTTCGCGTACAGCTTCTGGAAGGTGTCGCGGCTGGAGGTGACCTGGCCGACCTTCGTGTTCAGGCCCACGAGCAAACAGCCACGGGTATCGAGTGCGGTGTTTCCTGTGTGGATCAGTATGCAGTCGAAGCCGGGGACGTTCCGGAGCCTGGGGACCTTTCCCTCGCAGACGTCGGCGAAGAACTTCACGGCGGCGTACTTCGGGGAAACGGTGTCCATGTCTATGACATAGGTCCCCTTCGGGATGGCCGTCTCGCCGTAGACCTTCTTCTGGACGATCTCGTCCTCACGCATGAACTTGTTAAGGCCCCGGTCGGTGTCCTCCAGGGTGTTGCAGAAGTAGACGCCGTCCACATAGAGGCGGCCGATGGTATAGGTGGCTTTGGGCCACCTGCGCTCAACTGTCAGTCTCATCGCTCACCTCCTTTTTCACGAATGTCCCGTCCGCGTTCCTGGGCTGGCTCTTGGCGTTCAACCCGCGCCGGCTGGGGACGCTGTCGGGGGCGAGCTCGCGCAGGGCGCTACGCAACTGCCGGTTCTCGGCCTCCAGCTCGTCGATCCGCTCGTTCTGTTTGTCCTTGATCAGCTCGAGGGATTCGACCTTTTCCTGCAGGGCCTTGACCTGTTTGGTCAGGTCTTCGATGATGGGCGTGTACGCCTTTTCGACCAGTTTCTCGATGTTGTCGATCTGGCCCCCCTTGACCTCGGTCTCCGCTTTGTCGGCCCCGGCCTTCTCCTGCCGCACCCGCTGCCGGATGGTGATGATGCGGGTGATGATGGACGAGCCGACGATGGCGATGATCAGCTGCACGATCTGGGTGTAAAAAGTTACTTTCTCCATACTTGTGTGGTTTTTGTGGGGGCCCGGAGGCCCCCGGTTTCGTACTTGGTCTTATAGTTTAAGCGGTAAGCCTGTATATGTGGGGGCCCGGAGGCCCCCGGTCATGTCAGTCAATTAGGGCCGGAAGTGATTGGTTACGCCGAAGGGAACGAAATCATCTTCGGCACAAGGCCGTAGTCGCCCTTCACCAGCATCAGCAGATACTTGTAGGTGGAGTTGTAAGTCCAGGCAAGGGTAGCCGAGCCAGCCGTCCTTTCCTCTGCGGTGATGTCGTGGTAACTCGTCGGGAATCCGTTCGCCTTCACCTTCTCGATGGTGACGGGCGTTCCCTCGTTGGAGGCGAAGGACACGACCACATCGTTCCCGGACTTCACGGCAGACATCGTGATGTCAATGACCTCGAAGAAGGTGTAGTCGGTCGTGTTCGTCCCGTCGGTGAGGCGGGCCTTGTACTTGCCGTAGGTGAGGTTGAGTGTCGTGAGGTTCACGGCCACCCAGTCCTCCGTGTTCGGCGTGACGATGGTATCGGCGGTCAGCGCCGTGATGTCGATAGTATCGAGAAGCACATCGTCCTTGTAGAGTTCCACCCCCGTATAGACGGAGTTGCGCCGTGCGTTCAGGTAGATGGTGTCTCCCTCGGCGAAGGCGGCGTAGTCGCCCGCATAACACATAATGTCCCCGCTCCATTCCGGCTCCTTCCTCGTCTGCCCCAGGAGGTACTGGCTGTATTCCGTTTCCTCCGGCTCGGTCAGGTTCTCCCAGCCGTTCCAGCGGCAGATGGTGACTTCCTGCTCGGTCACTCTCGTATTGAAATCCTCCGGTGTGTAGAGGGTGCGATAAGGATATGGCGTGGACATTTCCGTCCATGCAAGAAGTTTCACCTTGCCGAACTCGTCCTTCCAGATGTCCGTGAGAATACTGATGTGTCCGCTCTTTGAAAGAAAATCGAGCGGGCGGAGGTCGTCCACGGACGAATAAGGGACAATGGACATCCCCGGAATCTGGGCCGAACCATACGGCGCACCCGCAAGGTACATCAAATCCTTGCCCATCACCCAGGCGGTGAGGGCGCAACACACGGAGCCGAAGTAGGCCCTGCGGTTACCGGTCGTGTAAGTCCTTCCGTACTTTGAGGTGTTCGTCGCCAGTTCTTCCGTATAGATCACGGAGCGCCTGTTCTTGATTGCCGTCATAAAAGTACGGATGGAAACATTATTCGGGACATAAGTCCGGGTGTTCGCCACATCGGAATAAGGGACGCCCTGCGCTACCCGTCCTGGCATGAAGAAATGCGTGTTCGACGCATTTGTTGTCTGCCCGGATTCAGGATATCCGTCGGGAACTTTCGCCAAAGGAACGAAACGGAGGTTGCAGAGTTGATCCACACGGCGCAGGGCAATCTCATAATTCGGGAGGTCGTTCGGAACCCATCTCTTGAGGCCGGAATCGCTCATCGAAATGAACTTCACGATCGGCTGTTCGCCTTCCGCTATGGCGCTCTGGTCGGACTTGCACAGGGTAAGTCTGTACCCGTAGTCCGGGACGGCATTTCCCATCGCCATGAACTTGCGCGAACTCCAGGTCCCCATCGCTCCTGCATGTTTAACATCGGGGTGGATGTTCTGGTATGCGACTATGTGTCCGTTCCTGTCGAAGAAATGCCCCTCATAAATACGCCACCCTTCGGAAAGTCCGAGGTAGAAATTTCCGAAAATCGTCTCCGTGGTCAAATATGCGGAGTTTGCAACTATGTCGCCGTTCTCGTTAATTTTCCCACCGGTCATATCCAGGGCGCTACCCGTCGCAAGTACGGACGGAGCGGTCGCTTTATTTGCCTCTACCCTTTCCAGTCGGACTTCCATTTCCTCCGTTACAATGTAATCGACTTCGCAAAAACGGGAGTTCTCGTCCACATAAGAGTTCGGATAATATGACCAGATGAACCAAACGGCTCCCTCCGGGATTGCCTCCGTCACGGCATAAGGTTCGCCGGATGAGCCAACAACGCCGGAAAGAACCACATCGTCTTCGTCCAGGAAAAGGCATCCGTAGCCGTTGTTTGAAGTGTACTTCTTGTATGTTATCTGCTCGACACCCTTCACGGGGATGCGATAGTTTTTGCAACCGGAATCCGTCCGCTTTGAGACCTGCTCCAGCGTCTTTCCGACCGATGTAGAATCCGCCTTTAGCTGTTGATTGTCATAGATTATGGGAAGGTCAGCAGAGTAATACTTCTTGTTGCCGTAAAGTATTCCTCCTATTACCTTGCCCTGCTCGGCAGACAGCGCCTTATCAGCTCCGCCCGTCGTAAGGTCGTCCACGATCCCAACACCTGCCGGGAGAGTTCCCGGACCGAATGGATATATGTCTGTGTTTGCCATGACTTATGAAATTGAAGGTCCAGTGATTGTTCCGCTCCCGGAGACGGCTCCGAAGAAGGTGTTCGATACCTTATCCCACAGGCCGTACTCATTGTTGTAGTAGCAGGGAACTCCGTTGAAAAGAAGGGTGGAGTAACTATCGTCCGAGTAAATCTTGCAGTAATATACTCTTGTTCCAGATGTGGCTTTGTGGACCGCCGTTCCGTTCTCGTTCGCGGCGAAGATATACATATTCAAAGACGAGGTGATCGTCTTCGTGTAAGTGGTCGAGTTAGACCTAAACGATGATTCTCCTTCTTCCTTGACGGATACGCTCTGCGCCCCGTTCTTGAACGAACCCTTCACTATAAAGGGCGTTTCGTTCGTTACAGAATCAGTAACACTCGGATTAGAAGCACCGGCCACAGAGTAGTAATACCCATATCCGACCACATAGATGCTGTCCGCAGAATAATATATTATGCGGAACATTTGGAATTTCTTCGCTTCGCCGTCGGTAGTAGAACCACGGCTGCCGAGGATTGTGTAAGAGGCTCCGCCGGCTGGAAGCACCTTCATTTCCGCGGACTTCACCGGAGCGCCGATAATTCCAGTATCTATGTATGCATCGCCGTCTGTTTCGATGTAATCGACGGGAGTGTACGGGAGGGGTGTCGAGTTCTGTTCGAGGATGAGCGTACTTCCGAGATACATGGCCACTTCCGGAATGAGATAGAAGGTCATACTGTCCTTCTGGCTGATAGCATTGTATTCGGCAAGGTCTTCGCAAACGACAACCTTCGCGTATTGCGGATGGTTATGGTTTAGATTCAGGGTGACGGTGTTGCCGTTGGACAGGTGCATTACAACCGTCCCGTCTGCCGGCGTGGGTGTCGTCACATCGTCCAGACCAACGCCCGGTTTTCCTTCGATGGCATCCACCACCATCCCCGTGTCGCTCCAGTCCTCGCCGTCGAAGTACCAGACGGCAAAGGGAGCCGTCGCGCCGACGAAGGTGTAGCCGACCTCATCGCCTTCTGGGAGTTCCGAGGACGATGTGACCGGCTCGTAGAACTTGCCCGACATGTTATGCACTATGGCCTCTAACTGACTGAGTTCGTCCTTCAGGACCTTGCCCTGGGCGGCGGTCAGGCCCTTCGTCGCGTCGTTCGTGGTGAGGTTGTTCACCAGCTCGTAGGGATAGTCCACGCTGGAGCCGGTGTTGCCCTGCATGCCCTGGGGGATCTGGATGTTCAGCACGGGAGCTGCGGCGGTGCCGGTGATCGTCACCACGACGGGCGTGCCCGGCTGGCCGGTGGTCACCTCGCCGACGGTGAAGTTCGGGGTTGCGCCAGCCACGCCCTTCGGGATCGTGAGGTTCAGGATCGGGGCCTCCGGCGTGCCGGTGATGGTCGCGGCGGCAGGGGTGCCGGGCTCGGCGGTCGTGACGGTGCCGATGCTGAAGTCCGGGGTGTCGCCCTGGGCTTCCGTCTCCGTGTCAACGTACTGCTCCGTCTCCGCGTCCCACTCGTACCAGTGGCCGTTCTCCCCGATGTAGGGGGACTTGCCGGCGGGACCGGCCGGGCCCTGGTGGATGTCCGTCATGTGTTCGGCTGCCGCGGCGGCCGCGTTAGCGCGGTCGGCTGCGGAGAGCGCCGCCAGGATCGTCGTGTCCAAGATGGACGAGCTGACGTCCTGCACCACGATCTCCACGTCGGTCTCCGGGTCCTGGATCGTCACGTTCCCGGTGGCCTCGGCGGTGCGGGGGACGAAGACGAACACGGGCTTGTCGTAGGTCTTCAGGTCGCCGTTGTAGCGTGCCTGGACGATGAGGCGGTTAATGCCCGGATATTGGGCCTTCGTGCCGCCGTAGATGCAGAGGGCCTTCGTCGTGTCCTCCGGGTCGATGGTTACGTCGACGCGTCCTGCGAGGGACTTCTGCGCGTCGGAATAGATCCAGACCCTGATGTCGGTCAGGGCCGCCCAGTCGATGTACACCCCGCCGTCCTTCAGGCGGGTGTTCATCTTCACGTCCGCTGTGGTGCGGAAATTAGGCAATGTAATTGTTCCCATGTCAGTCGTTATATTTTACCTCCTCGTCGTATGTCGGAGTGACATTGTCCCAGAGGTCTTCAAAATCCACGTATTCCCGGAGGACCGACCCGGTCATGATGCCGGAGAAGTAGTCCAGGGTGCCTCCGTGCAGGATGTACTTGTGCCCCTTGTAGACGCAAATCTTCCCGAAGTCGAAGGCGGCCTTGTTGACGGGCGCGCAGTTCCCGGAGAGGATGCGCGCGGCGCCGTAGTAGTAGCAGAGGATCTGCTGGTGGATGAGCACCGGGAGCGGTACGGTGTCGTTCTGGTCGTTGAACTTCACCTGGTAGGGGAAAAGGCTCGGCGGTGTGCCGGGGTTGCTCGATGTGTAGTAGAACATTCCGGCGAGGTAGTTCTTCGGGTTCACGAATCCCATCTCCTTCGAGAGGGCGCCGAACAGGGGCTTCCGCGTCAGTTGGACGTTGTAGGCGTCGTTGTTTATCGTGGTGACCTTGTTGGACTTCAGGGCGGTGGTGCCGTTGATCTCGGTCAGGATCTCCGCCACGCGGGCGTAGCAGCCGTGGCCGCCGGACGCCCACATCTTGTACGTGATCTGGTAGAACATGATGGTCAGGGTGCCGCCTTCGACGTCCTGGCACTCGGCGAGCTCCACGATGAAGTCCGTCTCGTACTGGTTCTGGGCGTCGAACTCCTTCGTAATCAGGTAGGAGCTGTTCTGCCATTGTCCCCCCGTCCACCAGCGCGTCGTGGAGCCGTTGGAGTAGCAGAGGTAGTACTTGATCTCCGCGAGGGAGTAGTGGGACTTGCCCGACATCTTCCCGGTCGCGCTGCCGGAGTTCTCCACGGTCATGGGGTTCGGCGTGAAGCGGAAGGTGAGACGGAGCGCGGAGGTCTTCGTCCAGAAGCGGAAGGTGGCGGACGGCGAGGAGCCGTTCAGCACCTGGTTGGAGGCGATGAACGCGTAGTTCCTCCAGCCGTCCTCGCCCTCGGCCCTGCGGAGGAAGTCGTCCGGCAGGTAGTTCGACGGGTCGAGCATGCCGGAGCCGACGTCCCAGCCGGTCTGCCCGGCGTCCGTCACGGCGTTCATGTCGGCGTCGTGCTCCGGGATTGAGAACGTGCCGCCGCCCGGCATGGTGTTTCCGTCCGTCTTGCATCGGTAGGTCGTGGTGGAGCCGAACTCCAGCCCCGCCATGTGCTCCAGGGAGACCTCCTCCTGGTGCTTGTAGTCCTGGACCTCCTCGATCTTCTTCACGGCGGGGTCGAGCTCCAGGGTGCCGCCGTAGAACTCCAGCGTCTGGGTCGATGCGTCTCCGGGGATGTTTCCGAGCTTCGGGAGGTCGCGGAGAGGCGCGAAAAGGAACCCGCCGCCGACGAAGCGGCAGACGTAGCCGATGGCGTCCAGGGTCTGCTCCAGGACCTCGTACCAGTTCATGCCCTCAAAGAGGGCGGCGTTCACCTTTGCGTCCAGGACCGTCTTCCCGTCGGTGGTGACGGGTATCGGCGCGACGCTCTGCGGATTCACGGCGCCGTTGCAGACTTCAAACGTCATCGGGAAGTTGATGGTGTACATCGCGTTGCCGATGATGTTCTGGATGTAGATCAGTCCGTTATTGTCAGGGGTGACGCCGCCGGTCGGCTCGAACGGGAAGTCCCTCAAATGGCCGATGCAGTCGCGGGCCGTGACGGTTATGATGCCCCGGTAGTCCAGGTCCTCCTTCCAGCTGTCCGGAGTGATGTAGCCGGACCAGATGCGCGTGAGGGCGTTGTTCTCTATGGCGAATAGGCTGACGATGTAGAGGGTGGCGTCCGGCGTGAAGAACTCCTGCCAGTCTCCGTACTTGGTCGTCTGGGTGTCTGTCTTGTCGGAGCTGTCCACCATGGAGAAGCGGAGCTGCGTCTTCACGATCGGAGTGATGACGCTGTCCATGCTCCCCTGCACCTCCAGGACGCAGCCGCAGAAGTCGCCGATCTTCTTGACGGCGCCGCTGTAGTCGCGCTGGTCGACGTAGAGGGTGAACTCCTGCCCCCTGGTGTTCTTAAACTCCGCGTAGTATTTCGTGTTCCAGCCGTACATGCCTACCTGTTCAAGCTGTCCTGCGTCTTCTTGCCGGAGATCAGGATGTCGTTGCCGGAGATACGCCCGGTCACGTAGACGGTCATTTCCGTCTGGATCGTCTGGGTCTCGGACCTCGCGGACGATACGCCGGAGGACGAGTATGATGTGCGGGACGCCCCGCCCTTCGCGAGGGCGGCGAGCCCGCTCTTTGCGGCTGCGCCGGCGGCGATGAGCGCGGCGCCTGCGGCCACGGCGGCCCAGCCGGTCTCGCCGAAGGTCTCCAGGGCGCTCTTTGCGGCCTCCGTGGCGACGCCCTCGGCCATGATGATCTCGCCGGCCTTGATGGCCATGTCGGCCAGGGGCGTGAGCAGGGCCTTGACCACGTTGCCGGGGTTCACGTCGGAAAGCCCGGCGAACTGGTCCGCGAGCTCCTGCACCGCGTCGCTGAAGCCCTGGATGGCGGCCTCCTTGAAGCCGTCCACGAGCTCCTGCGTCAGCTCCAGGTTGTGCTTGAACTTGGCGTAGAAGTCGTCCCACTCCGTGAAGTCCGGCGGGATGATCTCCAGGGGCTGGAACTCCACCGGCTTCATGTCGTCGAACGCGTCGTCCAGGTGCTCCATCGTGTTGTCGAGCACCTTGTCCATCGCGGCCTGGG